>Ga0307928_10001126_pt1 | contig 20192 bp, 27 predicted proteins | sample AceLakmetagen232_FD_201815 | JGI IMG/M metagenome (GOLD analysis project Ga0307928, IMG submission 201815) | Saline water microbial communities from Ace Lake, Antarctica - #232 | ecosystem: Environmental > Aquatic > Non-marine Saline and Alkaline > Saline | place: Antarctica: Ace Lake... | reverse complement strand
ATTAAAGTTCTATCTTCTTGGTCTAGACTATGTTATCGAAGGTAGTAAGAATTTACCTATAGGTTATTTTAAGTTTGAAGATACTCCTGAACTTCAGGAGACAAAAAGTAAGTATGTTCAAGGTCTACTAATGGTAGAACCAAAGACATATATTACAAATTTGAAAAGTCTAAAGTCTGAAATAGTGAACGCAAATCAAAATCCTCAAAACTTTTAATCAGAATAAAAAAACCCGATATCTAATCTCTAGTATTAGTATGGGTTTTTTTTATATTAATTTGACAACATGTCAAATGTTGTTTTTTAATAAAAAAGAGGATAAAAAAGCTTGACTTTTTTCTTCAAAAAGAGTAATATAGAGACATGAATAAAAGCTTTCAGAAATTAATATTATTGATTAAAAACAGACGTCCAAGTTTGAAAGCTCTTGAACGTCTGTTTTTAATTTGTAATTAATTATGAAAGGATTTTACATAAAAATAACAAATAACCTACTCGAACCAAAACATATAAAAGCTATGGGAAATGCTGTATGGGTTTATATGTGGTGTTTAGATAAGATGACATCTGTAAATGAAGCTGGTGTTGGTAAAATATTAGGTGGTAAACCAATTAAGTCAGAAGAAATAGCAAAGGAGTTAGGTTTGTCTAGAAGATATGTAAGTATGCACCTGGTTAGACTTTCAGAAGCTGGATATATAAATAAAAAAAGGACTCCGTTTGGATATCAGATAACAGTAAATAAGGCAAAAAAGAGATTTAAACAAACAAAAGAGATGGAACAAAACAGTACATCGCTTGGAACAAAACATGACATCACTGGGAACAAAACAGGACATCTGCTGGAACAAAACATGACAAACAAAGAAGACATAACAGTAGACATAACAGTAGACAATACAGTAAGACAGGGGAACTCGGTTTCAGAGGGAGAAAAGTTACCTAACTGGTTAGATAAAAAAACTTGGTCAGATTGGATTACTTACAAAAAAGAAAAGAAAGAAAAACTAGCACCTACAACTATTAAATTACAGTTAAAAGAATTATCTAAAGATATACCTAATCACGCAGAAATCATCGAGCAGTCCATAAAAAATGGTTGGAAAGGTCTATTCCCTTTAAAAAATAAAAAAAACAAAATGGATAAAAGTACTCCACATACAAAAGGAAAATACTCAGACAAGAAAGATCTAGTGTTTAAAAACGTAAGAAAAAAGAAATAACATGAAACAAAAATATGAAAATATAATACCCTTAAGATTCCAAAAAGCAGAATATGAAGATATACAAAGTGAATTAAGAGAGGTAATAAAAAAACAAATAAAAGGTAGAGATGGTTTATATCTACATGGTCAACCAGGCACTGGAAAAACCTACATGGCTTGTGGAATAGCAAAGAACTTAATTAAAAATAACATCAAAGTAATGTTTCTTAATACAGGAGAATTTCTTAATCGAATCAGAGAAGAATTTAATGTTAAATTTTCAGGACAGCCAGATGTAGGCATATTCAGAGAAGTAATGGATTTTGATGGAGTTATTATTTTTGATGATATTGGAGCAGAAGCAGTTAGTGATTGGGTTAGAGAAAGGTTGTATTTAATTATCAATAAAAAATACGAGGATATGTTACCTATGATATTTACATCGAACTGTGACAGGGAGATATTATCCGCTAGACTGGGAGATAGGATTACGTCACGAATTTCGGAAATGTCAATAATTATTAAGATAGATGGTGAAGACCTGAGAAAGTAATATGGAACTATTATACGTAACAACAAAATATATTGTAGCAAAAAACATAAAAGAAGCTCTTAGGAAAGAAAGAGATACAGAAGTTCATGATTGTTATTTAGAAAAAGGTTCAATAGGTCTTTTTGCAGAAGAAAAAATGAATGCAAGAAATCAAAAATCTCCTGGATTTAATACTAATAAAAAGAAATAATATGAACTTCAAACGTAAAAGAAAACACTCAAAAATTAGATGTGGAATATGTGCAGGTCAACGTAGACGTTGGGGTCCAAAAGAATTAATAAAAAAAGAAAACAAGTTTTTAGATAAAGAACTAAAAAAGGTCGTTAGAGAACTAGAAAATGAGTTTAAAAATAAATAATATGAAAAATGAAAAACTATTAAATTATGCACTAGAGTCATTACAGAAAGGAATTTCTGTAATTCCTGTAGGAAAAAATAAGATCCCTCTTATACCATGGAGAGTTTATCAAGAACGCCATGCTACAGAGGAGGAAGTCAGAAAGTGGTTCGACACATTAGACGATCCACAGATTGGTTTTGTAACAGGTAAAATATCAGACCTGCTTGTAGTTGATATTGAAAAAGGAGGAGATCCATCAAACTTACCTCAAGATACTACCATTGTTAGCACTGGTGGTGGTGGATATCACTACTATTTCAAATACGAAGAAGGGATTAGAAACAAAGCTAGAATTAAAGATTTAATCGATTGGAGGGGGGAAGGAGGATATGTAGTTAGTCCTAACTCTGTTTCTGAAAAAGGACCTTATGCAGTTATGCAAGAATTACCTTGGGGTAAATTTCCAAAGGAATTATTTCCAGAAGAAAAAATAGATATATTTAATACACCAAGTAGTTCAAATATAAGCTATAATAATGTTCAAATCTCAGATTATAAAGGAGCAGGACAAGGAAGTAGAAATGATGAAATGGCTAGGTATATTGGATATATAATAACTAGAATTCATCCTGCTGACTGGGAAGTAAAAGCATGGCAAATGATATTGAGTGCTAACCAGAAAAATACCCCTCCTTTGCCTCAGAATGAATTAAGAGCGACCTTTGAATCGATAAAGCGCACCGAGGTACGCAATAACCCATTAGGACACCTTAACGGGTCTCCTACAGCCTCACACAGCCTCTCAGAACCAGAGTCTCCTAATATAATTGATGATGAAAGTGATGAGATTAAACACATTGCAGAAGTTGCAGATGAACAAGCTTTAGATCAAGGAGAGATATATCCTCTTGACATGCCTGTATTTGATGATGTAATTAATGGAGGAGTTTCAGCAGGAGACTTAGTTGTTATCGCTGGACAATCAGGACACGGAAAATGTTTAGCAAAAGGAACAGATATTTTAATGTATTCAGGAGAAATAAAAAAGGTTGAAGATATAAAAGTAGGCGATAAAATAATGGGAGATGATTCAAAACCTAGAAATATTTTATCACTAGCTAAAGGTAGAGAAATGATGTATGATGTTATACCGACTAGAGGTGAAAAGTATACTGTAAATGAATCTCATATTTTATCTCTAAAAAGAAGAAACTTGTGGAGTCGTGGAAAAAAAGTTCTTAAAAACAAAGTTGTCAATATTTCTGTAAAAGATTATCTTTTGACTAAAAACAAAAGTAGTTATTACGGTTACAAAACAAATGTAAACTGGAAAAAGAAACCTTTACCTATTAATCCATATTTCTTAGGATTGTGGTTAGGAGACGGAACAACTTCCTGTGTTGATATTACAACAGAAGATTCAGAAATATTAGATTTTCTGTCAGAGTATTCTAAAGAAATAGGATTATCTTTTAAAATAAGAAAACAAAAAAATAATAATTCTGTTGTAGCTAGTATAACAAGAGGTAATAAAACAGGAGGTTCTCAAGCAATGAGTTTACAACAAAAACTAAGGAAGCTAGAAGTATTAAATAATAAACATATTCCACTTATTTATAAAGCAAATTCTAGAGAAAATAGATTACAATTATTAGCAGGGTTAATAGATTCAGATGGATATATAAATAAACCTTCTTCTTTAAATTATGTTTCAAAATTAGATAATTTAGCAAATGATGTTGTATTTTTAGCTAGATCATTAGGTTATTTTGCGACAGTTAAAAAGATAACAAAAGAAATTAAAAAAATAGGTTTTACTGGAAAATATAATTTAGTTTCAATTAGTGGAGATTTAAAAGAAATTCCATCAAAATTATTAAGAAAGAAATGTCCAAAACGTAAACAAATAAAAAATGTTTTAGTTTCACAGATAAAAGTAAAACCTGTGGGTATTGGGGATTATTACGGATTTGAAATAGATGGAAATAAATTATTTATGTTAGGTGATTTTACTGTTACTCATAATACCACACTAGCACAAGATTGGACAATGTCGTTAATACGTGGTACTAAGAAAGTTAAAGCATTATGGTTTTCTTATGAAGTTTTACCAACTCATTTATGGAAGAAATTTCAAGAGATGGGAATGAACAGAGAAGATTGTGCTTTTATTCCTGCAAAACATACAACAGGAAATGTATCTTGGGTAGAAAAGAAAATACAAGAAGGTAAAGAGAAGTTTGGAATCAAATCTGTCTTTATTGACCACCTTGGTTTTCTATTACCTAAAACAGAAGGAATCTTAGGAAAGAATTTATCCTCAAACTACGCGTCTTTCTTAACGCAAGTTATGCGAGACCTAAAAGGAATAGCATTGAGAGAAGAGGTTATTATTTTCTTACCAGTTCATATGAAAAAAGTAGATTCAAGAAATAGAAGATCAGATATCGATGATATTAAAGATTCGTCTGGTATTGGACAAGAGTCAGATCTTGTTTTCTTGATTGAAAGAGAAAGAAACAAAGAAGAAGAATTAATGAGTTACTTCACAGAGGTAACTAAGATTACTTTAGCAAAAAATAGAAAGACAGGACAAACGGTTATAGGTAACTTCTCCATGGTCGGAGGAAGATTTGCTTATGATGGAAACACAGATTCACTAAGTGACTCTATGAGTAATTATGATAAAATTGGGCCTTTAACGGAAGAAGATTAACAAAAACAAAAACAATGGATAAAAAAACAAAAAAACAAAAAAATAGATTTATAAAAAATGTAAAGAAAAGAAATGGGAATATTATTCCATTTAATATTGAAAAAATAAAAGACGCTATTAACACAAGAATGGGAATAGAGGGAGAAGGGTCTCCTGAGGAAGCTGATGTTGTTTCAAGTAATGTCTTAATGGAATTAGTTAAAATAGCAAAAAAAGACAAAGACTTCGTTCCTAGTATTGAAGAAATCCAAGACATCGTTGAAAAAGAATTAATGCTAGCTGGTTTTACTAATACATCTAAGGGATATATTTTATATCGTAAAGAAAGAGATTCAAGCAGGCCTGATAAAATAACAATTCCTGATCATGTTAAAAAATTAACAGAAGACAGTAAAAAGTATTTTAGAAACTCTCTTTCAGAGTTTGTCTACTACCGAACATACGCAAGATGGATTGAAGAAGAAAATAGAAGAGAAACTTGGATTGAAACAGTTAATAGATATGTTGATTTCATGAAAGGTAAAATGGGTGATAAGATAAAAGAAAGTGAATACAAAGAAGTTCGTGAAGCTATTTTAAACCAAGAAGCTATGCCTTCTATGAGACTATTACAATTTTCTGGGCCAGCTGCAGAAAAAACAAATGTTTGTGCTTACAACTGTTCTTTTGTTGCCCCTTCGAAATTTCAAGATTTTGGAGAGATTATTTATATTTCTATGTGTGGAACAGGTGTTGGTTTTTCTGTTGAAAGTAAAAACATTCAATCACTCCCACAGATTAAAAAACAAACAGGAAAGAAAATAGAAGCTTATATTGTACCTGACACAAAAGAGGGTTGGGCAGATTCTCTTGTACATGGGATGAAAACATGGTTTGAAGGAAATGATGTTGATTTTGATTTTTCATTACTTCGACCACTAGGCGCAAGATTAAAGATAATGGGAGGTAAAAGTTCAGGACCTCAACCATTGATCGACTTACTTAGTTTCACAAGAAACATTATATTAAAAAGACAAGGACGAAGACTAAAGAACATAGATGCACATGATATCATTTGTAAGATTGGTGACTGTGTTGTTTCTGGAGGAGTTCGCAGGAGTGCTTTGATTTCTCTTTCTGATTTAGATGACCAAGAAATGAGAGATGCTAAGAATGGACAATTCTGGTTGACAGAAGGCCAAAGAATGTTGTCTAATAATTCTGCTGTTTACGATCAGAAGCCAACTGAAACTGAATTCTTAAAAGAATGGATAGCACTAATGGAATCTGGTTCAGGAGAAAGAGGAATCTTTAATCGAGATTCTTTATATAAATCACTTCCAGAACGTAGAATAGAATTAGGCAAAGACAAGATTGCTGATATGGGGACAAATCCTTGTGGAGAAATTATTCTTAGATCAAAGCAATTCTGTAATCTTTCAGAAGTTGTTGCGCGTGTTGAAGACACTGAAGAAACTCTTATGAGAAAGATTCGCGTTGCGACAATCCTAGGAACCTACCAGTCGTCATTAACTAAATTTGGTTATCTTTCTAGAGAGTGGAAAAAGAATTGTGATGAAGAAAGATTACTTGGAGTTTCAATCACAGGACAATGGGATTCACCTGTTGCTCGTGATCCAGAAGTACTTAAAAAGTTAAGAGCAGAAACAATAAGAATAAATAAGATATATGCAAAAAGATTTGAGGTCGGGGAATCAACTTGTATTACAGCAATCAAACCCTCAGGTACAGTTTCTCAAACAGTAGACTGCTCATCTGGTATGCATCCTCGTCACGCGCCTTATTACATTCGTAGAGTTAGAATCTCTGCTACAGATTCATTGTTTAAAATGATGAAAGATCAAGGAGTTCCTTTCTATCCAGAAGTAGGACAATCAGAAGATGACGCAAATACTTATGTTCTTGAATTTCCTGTTAAAGCTCCAAAGAAGGCAATCTGTAAAGACGATATAACTGCTCTTGACCAACTCGAACACTGGAAGATTGTAAAAATTAATTATACAGAACACAATCCCTCAGTTACAGTTTCGGTGGGAGAAAATGAATGGATTAGAGTAGCAAATTGGTTATATCAAAACTGGGATATTGTAGGAGGATTGTCGTTCCTCCCAAGAAGTAATCATGTTTATCAACTTGCTCCTTATGAAGCAATTACAAAAGAAAAATATGATGAACTTATTAGTAAAATGCCAGATATTGATTTCTCTAAGATAGTTGCATACGAGCTTAGAGATGAAACAGAAGTAAAAAAAGAATTAGCATGTTCTGGTAGTGGTACCTGTGATATAATATAACAAAACACTACTTGTATAAAATAAGGACTTGTGATATAATGTAATATATGGGAAAATTAAATGATCTAACTGGAAAGAAATTCTTTCATCTTAAAGTTATAAAAAGAGTAGAAAACATTAGAGACAAAACTAGATGGTTATGTTTATGTGACTGTGGAAGAGAGCATATTGTAAATGCTGATCATCTTACAAGAAAAACTAATCCAGTTAAATCTTGTGGGTGTAAAAGAGTCAGATATGGGCCAAGACATGCACAATGGAGCGGATGTGGAGAAATTAGTGGTGGGTGGTGGACTAATCATGTAGATACAAAAGAGGGGAGAAGAAGAAAAAAACAAGAAGTTAAAATAAGTATTGATTATGCTTGGAAATTATTTTTAAAACAAAATAGAAAATGCGCATTAAGTGGAGAAGATATTTATTTTCCTAAAATGTGGGCAGAAAAAGGAACAGCTTCTTTAGATAGAATTGATAGCTCAAAAGGTTATATAAAGGGTAATGTGCAATGGGTACATAAATATGTTAATTTAATGAAAAATAGATTAACACAAGAATATTTTTTAGAATTATGTAATAAAATTACTAAATATTCAATTAAAAATTAAAATATAAAATAATATGAAAGAATATAAAACAGGTGCGAATAGAAATAATACAGAAGGCAAACTTGACTTTGATGGATTTATGTGTCCATTAGTTATGCAAAGGTTTGGAGAATACATGGATAAGAATCGTCACTTAGAAACAGGCGAATTAAGAGAAAGTGATAATTGGCAAAAAGGAATCGATTTAGCTGACTATATGAAATCAGGATTTAGACACTTTCACGATTGGTGGATGGAACACAGGGATTATGAAAGTAGAGAAGGCATAGAGGAAGCTTTATGTGGATTAATATTTAACGCAAACGGATATTTACACGAAGTCCTTAAAGCAAAAAAGAAGAAAAATGGAAGAAAGTAAAATTAGAGAATTAATAGAAGAGATAGATCCTGATAATAAAATATCAGAAGATAAAACACAGGATTTTATAACAGCTATTAATGAGCAAGAAAAAAATCCAATAAAACCAGGTACAGTAATAGATGGAATTACTTTTGATATATTAACAAAAGAAATGGAACTAAAAGAAGAAATGAAGATTGAACCTGATTGGAAAAAGAAAATGGCGATAGCAGCTCAAATTATAAGTTTAAATCTATAGTATTGACAAGCGTTCGTAAATGTATTATAACGATATTTTTACTTGACAAGTAGGTCTCAATAGTATATAATGGAAGTGTGATAATTTTAAAAATAGAGGTATTATTAAAATTATTGTAGGAATGATATATAAATTAGATATAGTGCATCGGTGAAAGTCCGTAGATAGATATCTGTCACCAGTTATCAAACTGGGATATCTAATTTAAATATCATAAAATGGTACATCCCCGCAGGACGACCATGCCAAATGCAAACCAAGTGCTCGGAGTGTACATAGAGAGCCACCTCTGGGAAACAGGCGTTGAATACCTATTTGCAAGGGTAGTATAAGTTCAGCCGTTCTGCGAAGGTGTATCATAATTAATAAATAAAAAGCTAACAACTTACTGTTAAGAATTATGGAAACAGAAAAAAGTTTAGGAGAAAAAAGGGTTAGAATAGAATTTAATCCATCAGCAGAAACGGCTGTAGATATTATTAAAAACAAAACAGCAGATCTAATTAATATCGTTGGTGCTTGTCCTTCAGAAGAAGGTGAAGCAAAACGTCTTATGGCGTTAGCTATGACAGCTTATGAAGAAGCTGCAATGTGGGCAGTTAAAGCAGTTACATTAAAATAAAAATGGTAAAGAAAATAAAAAAAGAAGAAGGAGAAGACAAAATGAAAGAAGCTTTGTCTAACCTTAAAAAGAAATACGGAAATGATGTCTTAATGGAATTAGATAAAGATATCAATTTTGAAGTAGACTGGGTTCCAACTGGATGTTTCGCGCTAGATGAACTAATAGGAAAAGGTCTACCAAGAGGTAGGATCATTGAAGTATTCGGAGCAGAGTCAAGTGGAAAAAGCACATTAGCACTTTTCCTTATGGCTCAAATACAGAAAAGAGGTGGAAAGGTTGCATTGATTGATGCAGAGAATGCCTTTGATGGATCATACGCTTCTAATATTGGAGTTGACATATCAAAATTATTGGTATCTCAACCTGGTAGTTTGGAGGAAAGCATGGATATTATAAAAGAACTTGTTGAAACAGAAATGATAGATATTATTGTAATAGACTCTGTAAGTGCATTGGTTCCTAAAGTTGAAGCAGAAGGTGAAGACTTTATGAAAGATTCAATGGCTATACAAGCAAGACTTATGAGTCGCGCGTTACGAATCTTGTCTGGACCTATTTCTAAGTCTAAGACAATAGTTATTTTTATTAATCAGATTAGAGATAAGATTGGAGTATTTTGGGGAGCTAAGACAACAACTAGTGGAGGACGTGCATTGAAGTTCTTTAGTTCAGTTAGACTTGAAGTTTCTAAAGGAAAGAAAATAGAAAAATCAGATGTACAGATTGGAAACCAGATTATAGTAACAGGAGCTAAAAACAAAGTTGGATTCCCTTGGAAGAAAACTGTTTTAGATTTATATTATGCAAAAGGAATTGATCTCCATGCAGATGCATTAGACTTTGGAGAAAAGGCAGGAGTAATCACAAAAACAGGAATCACTTATTCGTTTGGTGAAATAGTTCTAGGTGTTGGACGCGACAAAGCAAAGAACGCACTAGTAAAAGACGAAGAATTGTTTAATAATATTAAAGAAGCAATAAGCTTACAACTTAAAAATAAAGATGGAAATTAAAGACAGAGTATATGCATTAATGCTTGAAGGAGAAAGTTTAAACTATATGAGTGTCCAATATGCTTCTTGTTTAGAAGATGCATTCTTATTAGCTAAATTAGAATTTGAGAAAGATAACCCAGAAGCAAGTGGTATGGATAACCCATTAATAGCAGCAAAAATTGGATTATTTACAGTTAAAACAATTAACGAATTATTGACTACACAAAACAATTTTAAAGAAAAAAGTATAAAAGAAATTAAAAAAATAGCAGTTAAAATGCCTAAAGAAGAAAAGAAATTTAAAAAAGTAGCAAAGAGTATTAAGAAAAAAATAACAAAAAAAGAAGATAAAAACAAATTAATGCAAGAAATCATAAAAAAGAAGGATATCAAGGTTCTCGAAAAAAGCAAGGATTTACTTACTCCAAATGAGTACAAATATGTTAAAGAACAAATAAAGTAAGATGTCAATAGCTATTTACTTGACAAGTAAGTTCAAAAATGATAGTATAGGGGTATTAGTAGTTAATGTCGAAGTTAAGGTTAAAAATTAAAAAGTTAGTTAACGTGATTTAATTCACACAAAATAAAAATTATGACAATAGATATATTTGATAAAGCAAAAGAAAAAACAGTCCCAACATGGGCAAAGTTCGCAGAAGCTGGAGACCAATACCAGGGTACGTACATTGGAAAGATAGTAGGACAAATAGACGGTTATGGTAACGAACAAGTTATCTACCAACTATTACAAGATGACGATAATGTTATCAATGTCGGTTTTGGTTTAAACAAGAAAGTTATGAACCAGGATATGCTAGCAGTGAAATTTGGACAAATCATTGGATTTAGATATAAAGGAAAAATTTCAGTTAAAGATAAGTTTGGTAAGCAAGTGGATGTTAAAGACTTCGCTCTTCATCAAGATACCAAGATCGTAAACGATACATGGTTGAAGGATAATGAAGGAAACCTACCTAATGTAATAGACGTTTCAAGAGAACAAAACAAAGACGCAAGTGGAGCAAACATGAATCAATTCGTTGAAAGTGTTAAAGAAGAGAGTACATCAGAAGAGGAAGACATTCCTTTTTCGAGCGGGAGCTCATTAACCAACGAAGATAAATTAATTGCAATTGAAAAGCTTTCTAAAGAAAAATTAGGAGCAAAAAATAAACAAGAAATAAAGGATAAGGTAATGGAAGAAACTTCTATTGCATTCATCCCAGTAAATTACGACAAGATTTTAGAAGCATTAACAGCTCTTTAATTTAAGTTAAAAAATTATGAAAATACTAGTAATAGGGGATACACATTTTAAAGACTCTTTATCCTACGCAGATTATATCAGCGATAGAAGAGAAGGAGAAAAGAAGAAAATATTAGACTTTCTAATAGAATCTTCAAAAGACTGTGATCACATAGTATTTTTAGGGGACTTATTTAATTCAAAAAACAATTCATCAGAAGTAAACAGACAGGTTGTTGAACTACTCGAAAGATTTGGAGATAAAGATATATATATCATCTCAGGAAATCATGAGAAAAAAGGAGACGGTAAAACAGCTATAGATTTTCTACGGGAAATTAGGAAGAAAAACTGGAAAATATTTACCCAAATGAACTCTATCGCAATTGGGAAAATGAAAGTAACTTTCTTACCATATATACTTAATTCTGAGTTAGAACTAACAAATTACGAAGACGCCACAAAAGAGATCATCAAAAACATAGTTGGCGGAGACATCTTATTTGCACATCACGCGATATCAGGCACGTCTTGGAACGGCATAAGCACCGACCTGTTTAAAGAGGTTGTTCTCCCGAGAGCTAAACTAGAGGAGAAATATAAACTTGTTGTAGCTGGACATATACATGAGCCACAGCAACAAGGCAACACTCTTATAACAGGAAGCTTATTCACATCAGAAGTCGGTGAGACAGAAAAATATATCTTCAAAATAGATGAAGACTTGAACTTAGAAAAATTTAAAGTTCCGACTAGAGAAATCCATAAGGTAGAAAATCCTACAACGAAGCAACTATCGAATATACCAGATAGTGCCATAGTGAAGGTAGTCATCAAGGATAAAAAGATCAGTATTGAAACATTAAAAGAACAGTTATCAAGGTTTGACGCATTTTTGATCATCGAAAATTATCCCAATGAACGGAAGAAGGTTCATATTGAAGAGGGTGCGTTCGATTTTAACATCGAGAGTTTACTTAAATTATATTCAGAAGAGAAACAGGTGGATTATCAAAAACTCATCAGTGGACTTAAAATAATAAATGACTAAAAACAATATCATTAGTATAGGGCTGGATCTTTCTTTAACTGGAACGGGAGTTGTAGTTTTAAAAAACGGAAAGATCATAAAACAGAAGTTAATAAAATCAAAACCAGCTGGTGATAACCCAGTAGATGAGTTAAAACGTATATTAAAGATCATCAATGAAATAGAATTAGTTTTGAGTGAGGAGTTGTATGGTATCGCAGTTATTGAAGGCTTAGCCTTCATGGTGCGTAACGCGACAGCGTTAGTGCAACTCTCTGCTCTCAACTATATGATAAGAGCGGTTTTATTAAAAAAAAATATACCATTCATCATTGTTGCTCCTACTAGTTTAAAGAAATTTATAACTGGAGACGGTAAGTCTAAAAAGGATGTAATATTAATGGAAGTATATAAAAGATATGGTGTTACCATATTTGACGACAATGAAGCAGACGCGTACGGATTAGCGCAAATAGGATTAGCCCTACTTGGTGGAAATACTAAAAAGACGACAGCCAAGCAAAATGAAGTAATTAAATTATTAAGTAAACAATTATAAAAATATGAAAAATATAAAGTTAAAAGAAGTAAAGTTAGAAGGTGCAATGTTAACAACAATCCAAAAAAATGTTGTTAAAACAATGATCGTTGATTCAATGAGTGTTGTTTATACACAGCAAGGAGTAAATCCTGGAAAAGAATTTTATGAAACAGCAGGACTTATCGCTGATGAAATTATAGAAAAGACACAAATGGTTCTTATTCAAGAAGCTGTGTTTGATGGAATTGTAAAGAAATCTGCATCTAAAACTACTAAGAAAGTAGTAAAAAAGGTAACAAAAAAAGCCCCTAAAAAGGTAACTAAGAAAGTAGTAAAAAAGCCTTTAAAAAAGGCAATTAAAAAGGTAATTAAGAAGAAAAAATAATATGGAAGACAATCAAATTATAAAATCAATAACAGCTCATAAATGTTCTCATTGTAAAGGAGACCTGTTTATAGAAAGCCAAATGGTTCCATCTTTTATTAGCGCTGTATTTACTCCAGAAGAAGTAAAGAAAGCTAAAGAAGATTGTTTAACTCGTGTTGAAGAAATAGAAATTCCTTTAGAAAAAAAGGATGCAGTTAAGAAATGGTTAGAAGACCCAAGTACAATTTTTGGACCAGATGAGGTTGAAAAGATCATCTTGAGTTTAGTTAAAACTGAGGAATAAAAATATGAAGGAAAATACTAAAAAAGAAGAATCAATGATCCAAATGTATTTTCATTGCAGAAACTGTATGAGTGGAAAACTTGAAGTTGGTGCATATGAAAGGGGTTTAGACTTTGAAAAAGGAATTGAAGTTTATTGTCCAGACTGTGAAGACGTTGTAGCAAGATTTAAGGTAGACCTTCCTGAACTTGAATGTGAATGCTGTAAATGTGAAGGAGAAGAATCTGAAGATTAATTAAATAATTATATGATATTACTAAAAGAATTAAAACTAAATAATTTTTTGTCTCACGAAGACACCGTGATATCATTCAATGATAATGAAAAAATACTACTTGACGGACGTTCTGGATCGGGTAAGTCGAGCATTAGCGAAGCTATTGTTTGGGCACTCTATGGAAAAGGACGTTCCGAAAATCGTTTTCTCGTCAGAAGAGGATCCAAGACAAAAAAGGCAACGATATCTATTAAACTTACAGATGGAACAGTGGAAACTAACATCACACGTACCGTTTCAGGAGGAAAAAACACACTCTCCGTTGTACAAAACAATGGAACAAAAGGGCAGTTTATATCGATCAAGAGATCTGGACTCAAAGACACGCAAGATTGGATTGAAAAAGAATTTCTAAAAGCCTCATACGAACTGTTTACTAACAGTATTGCATATCCACAAGAAAATGAAAATTCTTTTGTGAAAGCAAACGCAGCGAGACGAAAAGATCTTCTACTTGAAATCATTCAAGCAGGAAACTTTGACGAACTATACACCAAAGCACGAAATGCTATTAATGTCAACGAACTAGATTCTGTAGCAATAGTTACAGAACATGGTAATCTAGAGGAAGCATTAAAAGGTGAAAAAGAAATAGCTAAGAATTATGATTCTTATAAACTACAGATAGAAAAATTAACCTTAAATCTACAAAAAAACGCTTCTGTCGAAAAGGAAACTGAAAATAAACTAAAAGATTTATCTCAGTTTGGTTTAAAGATAAAAGATAAAAAATCTATTGAAGAAAAACTACTTGATTCTATTAAATTTATAAAGGATCAATTATCTAAAGATGAAGAACAACTAGTTCGTTATAGTAGTTATAAGATCGAATCATTTAAAGAAGAGATGGAAGAACTAGATCTCCTTTTGGTAGAACTAGAAATAACAGAAAAAGAGATAAAAGATTATACTACTAGTCAATCTCGTATTAATGCTCATCTATCAAACAGACCAAGTGTTTTTGATTATTCAAAAGACATAGAGATCATTAATAATAAACTTATACCCTTAATTCAAGACTCTGGTAAATGTCCAGCAGGAAATAACTGTCCTTTTGTTGTTCCAATTAAAGGACAGATAGATTTCCTAACAGAACAAATTACAGAAAAAACAGAAAAATCTATTAATGAAAAAAATGAATTAAAAGAATGGGAAAATAAATACGCGGATCTTATTACAACCACAGATATCAATGACTTATATAAAAAGTTAAAGGAATTAAATAGTAAAATAGAAAAATTATCTGAAATAAGAAGAAACATAGACCTCTGTAAAGCTTTTGAAAGAGAAGTGAAGCCAGATATACTAGAAAGAAATCCTAAGTTATTAAAAAAGAGGACTACAGACGAAACAGAGTTATCTTCTATTAGAAAAGAAATTATTGAACTTAAAACAGAATTAAATAATTCAGATATAAACAAATTAACTATTAAACTATCTGAAACAAGAATACTTATAAAGCAAGAACAAACTCAAAAAGAAGATTTAATCGCACATATAACAATGGCTGAAAGGTCTAAAGAAAATATTATAACCATTGTAAAGAAATTGACAGTTCTCAAAAAGGATGTTAAAAAACTACAAGATAAGAAAGAATCTTTAGAGTTGATCAAAGAAGCATTATCACCACGAGGAATAAAAGCTGTAGTAATAGACTGGATGGTGCCTCAATTGGAAGAAAAAATTAATGCTGTTCTTATACAAATGTCAGACTTTAAAATAAGACTCGATACTCAGAAGGAAAAAGCAAACGATGATGGAAATAAAGAAGGATTATTTATTACTGTTATAAACGAGATGAATGAAGAACTTTCTTTTGACTCATACTCGGGTGGTGAAAAAGTGAAGATCACCATAGCAATATCAGAAGCACTAGCTTCACTTATGAGTAGTATTGGATTTAGAATTATGGATGAAAATATCATAAGTCTAGATAGAGAAAGTACAGAAGGATTTGTCGAGGTCCTTACAAAATTACAAGAAAAGTTTCCACAATTAATAGTAATTAGTCATCTTCAAGAAGTTAAAGATATTTTTGAAAAAAAAGTCGAAATTATTAAAGTTAATGGAATAAGTAAAATAATATAATATGGAAGTTATAATGGAGAATCATAGTTATAATTTTAAAAATCTAATAGGAAAAAGATGTGGAATAATTACTATAATTGATTATTTAGGTATTAGGGAAAAATTAAATAAACAAGGGAAAATTAAAAAAAGATCTTGGTGGAAATATAGATGTGATTGTGGTAATGAGAGAGAGATTTGTGTTATGAATTGGAGTAAAATTGAATCTTGTGGTTGTTTAAATCCTTGGGGATTGGAACATGGGCGTACTATTAATTTAACTGGTAAAAAAATAGGAAGATTAAATGTTCTTAGTTTAGAAAGTAGAGAAAAAACTAAAGTACTTTGGAAATGTGAATGTGTTTGTGGAAAGATTGTTTTAAAAAATTCTAATAGTTTGACTCGTGCATTAAAATATAATGAAAAAAATATTTCTTGTGGATGTCATAATCATATAGGTGGAAATAAAAGTTCTAGATGGACTGGATCTAAATTTTTTACTGGAGCTTTTATTAGTAATATTAAAGTAGCAGCAAAAAAAAGGAATTTAGAATATTCTCTTACTAATAAATATTTAGATTATTTATTTTTAAAACAAGATAAAAAATGTTTTCTTACTGGGTTACCTCTTTTTACTAGAGATTGTAATAAAAAGATTAATAAACAACCTCTATACGTAGCATCATTAGATAGAATTAATAATTCTATCGGTTATATAGAAGGAAATGTTCAATTTGTCCATAAACATATCAACATAATGAAAAGAGAACATTCTCAGGAATATTTTATTGAAATGTGTAAATTAGTAGCTAATAATAATTAATAAAGATGATGAAAAAAGAACAAATTAAAAATGAAATAATCAAACAATTCACATTCTGGAAAGAAGAAATGAACCAGTCTGGTAATGTAAAAGTAGGTGTAGCAGACTTCGATTGCTGGTTACCTGGATATATCGCAGGTTTATCAATGTGTGATAAGAAATGGACAGAAGCAGAGTTAGAAGAAATAATTAATAGTTTAATCTGCAGTGATGTAGCAAAAGAAATAGGTGTTGAGGGTTCAAAATCAAGTGCTGTTTCTTTCTATTTCGTTGAAAAAGAAGATGATTAAAAAAGATTTTAAAGAAGACGTAGAAAAAAGAATTGGAAAGGTTACAGAATATGTCGAACCTGAGATTCTTAAGAATATAGTAGAACCACATCTTAAAAAGAGCAGGAAAGTAGTAGAAAAAGATATAGATTTAATAGTCACAGATACTGTTATACTACATAAACTTTGCCTAGGTGATTCAGATGAACGTATATGGGCGTATGCTATGCATCACTCTCAGATTAACGATGATGATCCTCTAGATTTTTTTGTAATGGTGGATAGACAGATAATTATTAATCCAGTTATAACAAGGCATAGTAATTATACAAAAGATTCAAAAGAAGCATGTATGTCATTCCGTGGAATGGAACCAGTTATAGTACAACGTTGGCAGAAATGTGAAGTTGAATATCAATCAATAATGATTGATCCAGATAATAAAGATAAATTTAAACTATCTAGTGTCGTCAAGGAAAGCATTAGTGGACAAAGAGCAGAAGTCTTTCAGCATGAAGTGGATCACGGAAAATCCAAATTCATTTATAAATTAAACGAAAATAAAAAATAAAATTATGGATAACGAAGAAACAACAGAATACTTGGTCGATTATGCAGAAGATGTGTTTTATGATTTTGAATCAAAGATCAAAGAATATGCACCAGGGATTGGGTTTGATGAATTAAGAGATAAGGTAACTAATATGGTAAATGAACTTAAAAACATACTAGATGCTAAATAAAATATTATGGAAAATATAAACGAACCCTATATAACATTATATTCTGAATTTATGAAAAATTATAATTCAGGATCAACAACAGGAGAAAATGTTGGAGAATTAATAGCTAAACTAGCTGGTTTTTATCCACATTATAATGCTTTAATGATTAAAGCAGATAGATCTTATTCTCTTATCACAAGAGATGAGGTTTTAAAAACAGATGAAGTATCTGGGAAAGCTATATCTGTCTCAAAAGCCGAAACAATCGCTAATGCTAGTGTCGAGGCTTCAACGTTTAAGAAAGCACGAGGTCATGTGCAAAATTTAGAAATGTTAATACAAAGTGCCAAAGCTCTTCAACGAGGATTGATGCAAGAGATGATGCACGCGAATTTGTAATTGATTTATATTATAAACAGTGTTATAATAAACAGATGGATATAAAGAAAAGAAAATGTAGTATAACTAGAAAAGGAGAAAAATATGGTAAATTAATCATATTAAAAACGCAACCGTCTAGAACAACTCCAAAGGGTCAAAAATATACAATAGTTTCAGTAAAATGTGAATGTGGAAATATAAAAGATATTGCTTATTCTAGTTTAAGAAGAAAAATAGTTACAGATTGTGGGTGTAATTATTTTAACCCACAATGGAAAGATCCTAAGTGGGTTAAAAATTATATGCAAGAATATTATTTAAAAAACAGAGAAAAAATAATAAAAAATAATATTAAAAGAGGAGGTATATATAAAAAATACAAAAAATCAATAGATCCAGCTTATAAGCTTCAAGCATTATTAAGAACTCGTTTATATAATGCATTAAAAAGAAAGTCTAAAAAAGGATCAGCTATAAAATTACTAGGATGCAGTGCACAGGAAGCTGTAAAATATATTGAGGAACTTTTTTTACCTGGAATGACTTGGAGTAATTGGAGTTGGACAGGGTGGCATATTGATCACATAATCCCACTTTCTTCTTTTGATCTTACTAGTAAAAAAGAATTAAAAAAAGCATGTCATTATATAAATTTACAACCTATGTGGGCAATTGATAACATTAAAAAAAGTAACAAATTAATATGAAAGAAATAAAATGTGGAACATGTGGTGAATTATTCATTCCTAAAAGTGAAAAAAATAAATATTGTAAAAGATCTTGTTTTAAAAAAGCCTTTTACAAAAGAAAGAAAAACGAAGTAATCGAAATTACTTTCCCTGATTTTATATGTCAAAACTGCAATAAGAAAGTAGCATTAGACTTCGATCCTATCATAGATTCTGTGCAATGGTTAGACTTTAGATGTCCTTCATGTGGAATTCTATTTATTAACGTTTCTGATGAATTATCTGCAAAAGATGTTCATTTAACAGAGTAGAGGTTTTTTACTTTTTTTTGAATCCTATATAACCCTTATAGTTACAGGCTCAAAATCTGACAAAAATTCACTAAAAAAACACTAAATCTGAAAAAACCCTTTGTTTTTCACGTTTCGAAAAATAAAAGGGCTTGCGTAACTTTTTGAGACGTAGGTATACCCCACTTGAGTTTTTAAGACCCCTTATTCTACACTTTTGAAAACATCTTAATATAAAAAGAAGTTGTCTGCTAACCCACTTCTAACACGCCACACGAGGCCCTACAAGCCCCTTTAAGGCCCCTTACACCCCAATTAGGTACTTTGGGTCGATTCAGCATATAAGACGTGTCTTTTTAGAACATAATTAAACAAAAAAAATATGCAAGCTATGAGGGGTCGACGCCTCAAAACTTGCATATCTTTTAAAAAAAACGAGGGAAGTGAGAATCAAAAAATAAAAAACTCCTCCCCTCAAAATTACGATACTAGATTGTTATCGTATGTATCAATGACCCTTATTAAAGCATCGATACATTACTATCTTACCATAGTACCTAATTAATTCCTAATCTTATTAAATTTAGTATAAAAGTCTTTAGAATCCTTTACTTTAACGCATTTCATTATCCCTAATACAGACTCATCATTGCCTCCTTTTGTGAAGTTATCCCCAAAATAAATACAATCCTTAGGGTCTAATTTATGTAACTTCATATATCTTGTTAAGTTATCACCTTTTAAGTTTCCCTTTTTATTATAATCAAAGCAAGTTGTTCCTGCTACTCTACAAAGAAGAGTCTTAGATCTAAAAGCTATTTTTTTAAGTATTTCATGTCTTTTTTTTCTCCTTGGATCAAATTTCTTTTTATCTTCTATACCAGCACTATGCCCTATAAAGGATAAACTTATCTGACATCCACGATTTTGTATACAATCTTCTGGGAAGTATGGATATATCTTTCCTATATGGTTTAAAATTTCTCTAATATCTTTATTAGATAGTTTATTCTTCCAGTCAGGAGCATCGTTACCGTTTTGTCCCATCTTAATACAAGGAACACCATCCATTTGAGTTTCGATTCGCGATATTTGAGCACCTGAAATAACTACAAATGGTTCGTCAAGTGTTAGTAATAGTTTTTTCATTTTTTTAGAAATAATTTGTCTACTTTCACAAATTGTTCCATCCATGTCTACGAATATATGTTTCATGTTATTTATTTTTTGTATATTCCTTTAGTGTA
>Ga0307928_10001125_pt1 | contig 20200 bp, 47 predicted proteins | sample AceLakmetagen232_FD_201815 | JGI IMG/M metagenome (GOLD analysis project Ga0307928, IMG submission 201815) | Saline water microbial communities from Ace Lake, Antarctica - #232 | ecosystem: Environmental > Aquatic > Non-marine Saline and Alkaline > Saline | place: Antarctica: Ace Lake... | reverse complement strand
GCCAGCTTCTCTACTTTTAGCCTGTAACTTTCTAAACTTATTCATAGTCGTCAAACTCCTTAATATACCCTCTAATCCTATCCACAACTTTCTTAGGTGTGTATCCCATTAGATTGTCATAGTCATGTATTGCATCATAAATCTTCTCTACTACTATTTCTTCTTTACTATAGTCGCTGTTACTTATTCCTGACATGCTCGCATCTCCTTTTTGTATCTAATAATTTTATTCTGCCAGTCTGGGAATCCCATAAACTTTAGAACAAATTCATTTAATTTAATATCACATTTATTACAAATGAATCTGTCTTTATTGCCGTCAGAACATATATTCCATGTTTGATTAGCCTTTGATCCACATCTGTAACATCGTTCACTCATGATTATCCTCCAAATACGATTACTAAAATCCAGCAACTGATCCCATTACCAGAGCTGCTATCGCTACTGCAATTATCTGCTATTTTATCCTTCATCTAATGGCACTTCCTTTGCTCCTATTGTTGGAGCATCAGTGTATAAAACATTGCTGTGACTAGTGCCAGACTTTCTAATCCATATTAACTTTCTGAGCTTTCTGTTAAGCTTAGTCTTGGCAACATGCCTTAGTTTATTGTATATTTGTGATTCACTGAAATAACCAACGTAACACCAGAAAGCTAGTCTGTGCCCAGCCATTTCCAATACAACATTATTTTCTAGTATGTCTTCATTAGCTTTCAACCATCCTTCTATATCCTCAATAGTAATCACTACTGACTCTTCTTCTCCGAGCTTAGTCTTTCTTTCTCCTACAAATATCTCTACCTGATTCCTGCCTACCTTGGCTCTAGTTATGTGCATGATTTCTCTCCAAATAATTCTAGTATTTTACTGGTAACTACTGGTATGAAGTTAATAAGTGCCATGTGTAAAGCAGCAGGGTCGTCATATATCTTGTGCATCTTTTCTACATATTCGCTATGTAATGTAACTACGGAAATTACTTTGTTTACGTCTACTTCTTTATTAACATAGTTTTCTATGATATAATCTGCTGTTACTTCGTCAGCATAAGAAGGAAGCTCCGCTAGCGGTTCTATTTCTAAACCCATTTTTTCTATTAGGTACTTTCCTATATCTACTGCTAACTCTTCTCTATCTACCATCTCAAACCAACTCCTAACGCTATCTTACTATTTAAAAAGTCATAACCGATATACATGTGTTTGTTAATCTCCCAATAGTAACCTAGGTTCAGTCCAACACTGGCTATAGTAGGTCTATTACCTGCCATAGGTAGTGAGACGCCACCAAAGATCCCATAAGTAATTGTTCCAAGTAAGCTCTTATTAATAGAGAGACCCAACCCCAATCCGTTGCCAGATAGGTTAGCATAAATGGTAGTATCAGTGAATTGTACTGGAGTGGTGACCGAGTGTATGCCGAGATCAACCTCGAACTCTTCACCCTTTCTAATATCTCTTCTAGCTTCAAACATAACATTGTCTGTATATAACGTAACAGTACCATTTTTATTCGCCTCAACTTTAGTTTTTATATCTCCGGAGACTGCTTCAGATTTGACTGTAGAAATCTCTGTCTTTATTCCTAGCCTCACTTTTTGTACTTCTTTAAATATACCAACAGCTAAAAATATAGCCATTAGTAACATAAAAGTATATCCGAGTAATGATTCATTTTTAAGTTTCGTCACAACCACCTTCATAAGGATAATAGTCATCCTCTTGTTTAATCTTCTCTACCTTTACAGGTACTAATACTTCATCATTCATTATTCACTCTCCTTGATTTCTAGTTTAAGCTCTGTGAATATTCTTATTGGATTCCCGCAAGTACGGCCAGATAGTATGTACTCTTCCAATTCCTCGTGGTTGTCAAAATCTACTAAGTTCCATCCTTCAGAATCATAATCCAAAGCTAATACATATTTATTCATCTTCCAACTCCTCATCTTCAAGAAACTTCTTCGGTATAACTGGTAATGAACTCCTATTGGGATCGAAGGAATAAACCTCTTGACCTCTGCCAGTTGCATCATTACCCTTGCATTCTTTTAATGGAACTAGTCTATCTAATTTCTTTACATTGACCAGGAACTTTTCACAGTCGCACCAGCCCTTAGATAGAATCTTTCCGCAGTATTTACATTTGTTGTACCTTGGCATTTCCTATTCCTTCAGTTTGTATTCCTTATACCAATGAGCTATCAACAGTCCATCGGCATCCTTTTGTTTTCTAATTAACTCTTCATGTTCTGGGTATAACTTAATGCCCAATTCCATTGAAGCTTTCTTCAAGAACTCTGATCCCTTTATTCCTGGTAGTAAAGCATGTTGCCACTCTTTACTGTCGCAGAATTCATACTCTATTTCTAGCCTCTCCAGTACAATCAGTGTAGCTTCCAAAGCTCTCAAAGCTGAAGTTGAAGCTTGAAATCTCTGTGGATTTACCATTGGTCTTTCTATTATAGCCAAAGTAACACCAGGGTCTAGCATTATTACTGATAACATATCTCCATTTATTCTGTTTACAAATGCTTTCTTCTTTGTGTACTTCTGGTGCTTAAACTTTGGTGTCCTCCAAAACTCTCTAAAGTGACCACCAAGTACTCCTATTGATCCAGTAACTCCATTGTCAATTCCTGCTATAATCATCTATAACTCTCCCATTCTTTGTCATAATTTGTATAGCCATAGTTGTTACTATTTATTACATATCTACCTTTAGTTAGTATTTTACACAAAGCTCCTCTTCTAAATATTACCTGTGCATCTCTACGTCTATCAGTCTCTTCTTTTCCATTGTGTCCGGCTAGTATAAGAACTAATAGGCCTATTAAAATACATGCAAATATTCCTTTCACTATAACCTCCACACTTGTATAATTCTTGAATGGTGCATAATGTATGGTATGTACCATAGCCATCCTGTCAATCTGAGTAACACATATAACATGTTAGCCAGACCAAACCAGAATAGTACCTTCATCCAAAATTCGTTGTTCATTATTTCTTCTTTCCCTTTTTCTTTTTAGTCTTGGCTTTCTTTGCTATGATTGCATCTAGTTTAGCGTCAAGTTTATTTTCCTTCTCAACGTGTGGAGAATAAGGGCACACATATCTGGCCTTACAATATTCCTCACATCTCTTAGCAGTTCCTTTTCTGAATTCGATAATATAGATATCCTTCGGATTCTTTTCCTCAAGACCTTTCATATGAGCAGCAGCTTCTTCTTCACTTTCAAGAACTCTGTTAGCCCTCTTAGCATCCAATTTCATTACAGCCCATTTGTCGTCATCTTTCCATCTATCCGATTGAGAACAAATAGGAAGATCTGCTGGATCATCAATCTCATCCATATCCATATGAAGTTCTACTCTTTCTTCAATATATTTCTCAGCTTCCTTCATAGTCCATAGAGGAAACTCAATCTTTGTTTCCTTACCTGGATAGTCCGGAGTTCTAAGAGACTCTGACTTTCTCCAGTCTTTAGGATAAGCAATAATCTGAATCTTGTCGACATCATATCCATCTAACCTAGCTAGATATGCAAGTACGTTCAGCTGTCTTTCCCAATCTACATTGCCCAATCCTTTTTTGATCTTGAACACTGAAGTATATTTGTAGTCTGACAAAGTTCCGTCCCCTGCCAAGTGGTCTCCCATTGCTGAGATCTTTTTTCCCAATACTTCTGCAAACCATCTTTGCTCAGCTAGGTCTTCTTCGTCAACACTGTCCTCAAGAATCTTGTGTAGTATAGACCCGAATATAGTAAAGTATAGATCATCTACATCTTCTATTATATCATCTGCACAAAGAACACACATTCTTCTGAGTGTCGGTGAGTCAATCAACTGAGTACAAGAATAATCTGTATCTCCTCTGGTTGACATATAGTCTTTTGAGGAGTTCTCAATAGCATTTACTAATGCTACAGAATATTTTCTTTTATTTGTTGTCATTTATAATCTCCTAGTATCTGGTAAGTGAGCCTCATGCAAAGGGTCAACCTGTGGGTCTACAGTGAACAATAGTTTTCTAACCTCATCAGATATACTATCTTCAGTCACACCAGATAAGTGGTAAGTACCTGACATCAGTCTAGCTATTACGAAAGATAATGAATCGAGAGGCATTCTATATCCTTTTTGATAATACTTCAAAACTCTTAACATTGATCCGCCTGCGTCCTCATTACGGTCAGGTCTTCTATATACAAGTCTTTTTGCAGCTAAATCTTGATAAAACATTTCGTCACAAAATGAAAACCACTCTCCGTCATAACCAACCGCAGAACAACATATAGTAAAATCAAAACTGTGAGTAACTTCCTTAACTGAATTAAAGAGCCACCTGTGAATTATTTGATATGTGTCTTCTCCATCCCTAATTGTATAAGCATTAATAGATTTATATATTTTTTGACTGTCTGCCAACTTAGTGGCTAGTAGCTCTGCTCTTGCCTTGTCGCCTACAAATATATCTATATCATTTATGTCTTCTCCTGATACTATGCTTCTTATAAATCCTCCGCCAACATATATTTTGTTAGCCCACTCTGAATCTGTCATTATCTTTTTAAGTTTATAAGGTATTCTCATAACCGTAAACTTTAAATCCATTTCATTAAGTTCCATTTAAAAAGTCCTTTCTATGTATTCACATGCTTTGGAATAACTCTTTTTATTAGTTGGTTTCATTATTTTCTCCTAATTAAATTTCTTGCTGCAGCCTCAAGTACTGTCTCCTGTAGCTCCATATAGTCGGGTGCTTTACATTTAATCAATGAATACCAAGGCATATACTCCACAGGTACGTCAACAACTGTTCCTACCATGCAAGGCATAAAATCTGGCACTATACCACTATACTTATTATGTAATGTACGGTAACCTGTAGGAGAGTACCCTTTAAACTTTACCAGCACCTAAAAAGTCCTCTCTATGTATTCACATGCTTCATCTAAACTATTTACCACCTTATGCATTCCAAGATAGAATGGGTGAATCCTTTTAGTATTCCTGGTAATGACAACTATGAACTTCTTCTTAGCCATAGCATATCCAGTTTCCATCAAGGTTCCTTGGCACTGGATAATTCCATCATTCTTTTCAAGTCCGATGTCATACAGATCCACTATCACAATATCTGCTGTCTTCAGATGCTTAATATCTGTCTCATATATCTCTTCATATTTAGTTGTGTCCTGCCATTCTTCCGGTACTAGAATAGTAAATCCAGGAAGTAGCTTTCTTGCTGCAAGAGGTCTTCGTCCAGACTCTCTTGGTATCTCCTTACCCTCCATAGAATGGGCATAGTAAATTATCTTTTCTTTCTTTAACATTTAGTCACCTTCTTTTCGTTCAAATTTGTTACAATTACTATCACAGGATGAACATGGCTCATACTCTCCTAATAAGAAGCAATACATGCAATTTATGCATTTTCTTTCTTAACTGTAGCTTCCTCAAGTGTTGATTCAGTAGTGTCAAACTTCTCATCGATCTTATCCAGAATCTTCTGAACCTGTGGGAAGTCTCCGTTCTTCTCAATGCACTTATTTTCGTAATATCTTTTCAGTCTGTCTTTAACTTCATCATTAGCATCGTTAGCTGCTGCAATACTATCTTTGATATTACTGTAGGTTAATTCATGTTGCATTATGAATATTAACTGTAACTCAAATATGATTGCAGTTAAATCTCCTACCTTTTCTAAGTTAAGATCTCTAATCTCTGTAGATTGCCTAGCTCGTCTATCTTTCGGTGTATACGGCATATTACTTCAACTCCATTTCATCAAACGTACTCATTGGAATACCGAACCTATAAGCAAGTGTTCCGTTAATCTCATCGTCAGTTACATAAGCGTCGTACTCTATGTCCAGTCCAGCGTTATACACTATGTCACTGAGTTCATCAAGTGCTTCTACTGCCAACTCTCCTAATACTTTATTAAGTGCAACATACTCAGTTAATCTGTTTTTAAGAATAACTTTTAGCTCATTGAGTGTTTTTCTATTAACAGCTGGGTCTCTGTTCAAATTAAACATAAGGGTCTTTTCCTTCTTTCATTGATTTAATTTCTCTCTTCCCATCTGACGATGGGGGCTTTCCTGTCTCTTCTATTTTGAACTGTAGAAGAAATAGAGCATTTACAGCCGCAGCCGCTAAAGTATATAGCTGCGTATCCTCTGTAAAGTCCTTCCCTTCTATATCGTCCATTATATGTCTCATGAGTGCATCGTGGTATCTCCTGTCATAGTCACCAGTTTTCCTATGCCAACTGTCTATGGGGTAGGCATCTCTCCAAGGTAGTTTAGTATTACCTGATTCCATTACATCTAACACAGCTCTGAGTGCATCATTTAAAGGATTGAATAAACTAAATCTTCTTTTGTCTGTGCCTGTTTTTGCATCCTCATATATTTCGTCTAAATAGTCACCTGCATTGACTACACCTACATTGACTATAGGAACTGTACTGTCAATATGTTCGGTGACAACTGTAAGCCACTTGCTCGCTACTAACCAGTTACCTTCTCCTGCATCTACCTCTACATCAGAATACTCTCCTCTAACATCTGTAATAGTGCCCTCTTTTCCGTCAAAACTGTATCCACTGCCTATAAGTTTTACTCTATCCCCAACTTTAAACTTTGACATATTCATTCTCCCTTAATATTAATTTCTTATCATCCTTATATCCTGAAAATAGATTAATGTAAATCTTGTTTATGTCCATCTTATGTGTGCTAGATTTAGCAACTATTCCTTTTGTCACCGTCTGACCTATTGTTAATTGACTTAGCGGATTTATCACCATTTGCATCTCTCTTTCTCCATTGTTTCATCAGTCTTTAGCATCTCCCCACCTCTTTACCTTCTGTATATCAACTGGAATAGGGAGTCTAAGTTTAATCACATTGTCCATGATCTCTTTGATCTCTTCCTTTGATTTACTCGCTCCATCCAATACCACTTCATCGTGTATCTGCAATCTATTGTTCTGATCTCTCAGTTCAACAATAGCTAACTTGGTAATGTCTGCACTAGTTGTTTGAATAGGTGCATTACATGCTTCTCTTTCCGCAGCTGCAATCTTACCATAATCTCTTCTATTCTTTCTACTTAATCCTTCAAAAGATATCCTTCTTTTCCTACCCATTACTGAGGTCACAAATCCAGCTATCTCACACTCTTCTATAGTAGACGTCTGCCATTGTTTAACCAAAGGATATACGTCATACCAAGTGTCGATAAATTCCTGTGCCTGATCTTCAGTAGTAATCGACTTTACTAGTCTCCACGGATACGCTTCATTGGTATTCATCTTACCAGCTAATTCTCTAGCTGAAATACCATAACCAATAGCAAAGTTACATGTCTTGGCCTGACCTCTGGTCATCTCTACTCCAAGTTTTGCAAACTCATTCTTAGTCTTGGTATGCACATCGCCTTTACCATTTACATACTCGCCCATCAATCCAGGATCTTCTGTAAAGTGTGCAAGTATTCTCAACTCAACATTTGAGTAGTCTGCAACTGTAAGATCTCCCATGAGTGCATATCTTATTCTCAATCCCTCTTTAGCTCTTGAAGGAATACATTGAAGTAATTTCTCCGAGAACCTTCCAGTGACAGCACCGTTGGTATCGAACATAGGATATATTCTACCATCGACACTATCATTAATTAAACTTCTACAAGTACCTGCTAACTTTTCCCATCTTCTATAGAACATCAACCATCTTGGAAACTTGTATCCATCTCTGGCTAACTTCACCATAAATTTGGCTTCAGTAGTTAATTTCTTTTGTCCTTTTACATATTTGTACTGAGGAGGTATATCCAGATCTGATTCATACATCAACTTCATCATCTGTTGTGGTGAACTAAAGTTTATGTCCTCTGCTAATATTTCTTCTATATATGGCTCTCCTTTTTTAACCCTGTCTACATCTATAGATCCCACTCCTTTTCTTATAAGAAGTTTAGTAATATAATTTCTAGTTCTCAATTCATTTTTAATAAATTTACTTTCTAATTCTTCTAAAAGTTTTACATCTATTTTAATTCCCTGGCATCTTGAATCCAGGAATATATCTTCTACCTGCATATCTAATCTAAATATGTCATAGAGTCCCTCTTCTAATAATTTATCAGACATCACCTTAGCTAGATCGTGGTTATGTTTTATATCGTGTCCGCATAATTCCATCCACTCTTGCTCAGTATGTTTCTTATTATAATTAAACTTCCATCCATGAACACATAAATGAAGTAGGCTTAACTCCTCCAGTTTATTTGAGTTAACATTCTCATCTAAATTTCTCTGAGCTGTATAAGTATCAAACCATAAACCCTCGGCTCTTACACCAAACTTATGATAGATGGTAGCGAAGTCAAAGTCAAAGCAATGACCTACTTTTAAATAATCTTTAGACATCAATTTCTTGAACGTCTTCATCTCATTCTCTACTTCTCTTTTTGTAAGCACTATACTTCCAGTTTCATCGCTGTAGAAACCTATGCATATGATATCATTCTTCAAAGGATTAGTATTGTCATCCTTAGTTCCTGACTCAGATGTGGTCTCAATATCCAGGGTAAACCCTTTAGTTTTTAATAGGGGTGCTAACTTCATTTAAAACAACTCCAATTATATTCCTTAGATGTGCTGAATCTACATGGTTCTGGATAGAGCCAACCATATTTTGTTTACTATAGGCTTCTTCTTTTTTAAGAGCTTCTTCACAGGTAGCAATAATAGTATCAGCGACTATTTGGTTTACTTGGTCTTTTAACCATCTTTCCCTTGTATGTATATTTGGGAATGTATCTAAGGCTATCCTTCTAATCGCTATATAATTTCCGTGTGCTTTATCCTGTTGCTCTTCTACAAAATTACTCATTGTTACAAACCTCCTTGTTTTGTTGTCGAGTTAATAAAGATGTTAACTAACTCTTCAACAGCTTAATACCATATTTAAGTATTTTTAGTCTCATTTTTCTTCGCCCAGCATAACCAGTACAAGCATAAGCAGCATCAGCAGCAGCATAAGCAGCATCAGCAGCATAAGCAGCATCAGCAGCATAAGCAGCATCAGCAGCAAACTCAGCAGCATCAACAGCATAAGCAGCAGCAGCAGCAGCAGCAGCAGCAGCAGCCTTATTCTTTTTAGTGTCTCTTTTCAACACTTGTCTGGTAGCTTCGACTGCTTTTCGTGGTCTGTCATCGTCTGGATATTTATTTTCATATATATCAATTACTTGTTCTGCGGAATAAATAGCATAAGCTAAATATTGCTTACGCTCCATTACTCTAACGATTAACCAGTTAGCCCAATCAAGCTTATCCTCTTTGATTAGCCATTCAACCACTTTGGCACTATCAGTATATGGACAATTATTTACTACATAATCTCTACCATCAACACATGCTCTCATAGCTCTTAGTCTTTTCTCGGTTACTCTTTTATATTTCATCGTTTACCCTCCTTTGATTGTTTATATAACTCTCAAGTATCTGTCTGCTCTGGTTCATATCTGCTTTTAAATGTTCCCTTGTTTCCTTATCAGGGTTTAATGCACTTATCGCTACCAGAAAGCAACTCTTTTCATGTTGGTCTATTAAAGCTATTAGCTTATGTTTCATTAAAGTAGACTTAATTGCATGCGAGCTTCATCTAATCTCTTTTGACTTATTGCTACATACTCTAGCTCTTTTTCAATACAGATAAAGTTTCTTTTAAGGTCGTGGCAAGCTATGGCTGTAGTCCCTGAGCCTGCGAATGGGTCGAGTATTGTTTGACCTTCTTCTGTATAATTGTTTAATATCCACTTAAATAATTGCAGTGGTTTTTGCGTCGGATGTATTCTTTTTTCTTTTCTTTCACCCATGTTTTCCTGTAACATTCCCTGCCATTTCCATTTAAATTTTCTTGTTGCCGTCTTAAAAGATGTCCAAGCAAGTTCGCAGTCGGCAAAATCTGTTTTCCCGTTGTCTTTATCCCACACGATAAAACAGCTTGTGTTGTATAAATATTCTAAAAAGTAATTACCACCAAAAATGATCTGGTGTTTGCTAACTCGCATCATTTCATCAAACACTTCTTTACTAGGTATTTCATTGTCCCAGTTAAGTTCTTTGAATTTTGTTGTGCTTGCCAAACAACCCCTACTATGATTTTTAGAACCGCTTTCACCTATCCCATACGGCGGATCAGTAAGCACTAAATCAATGCTTTTATCGGGTATATCACACATTACCTCGAGGCAATCGCCCTCAATTATTGTATTTAAGTTATCATCTATAAATGTCACCTTACTCCCCTTCCGTATTAGCTGAGATTATTTCATCTAGCACACATAACACATACCCAGCCGTTAAAGTATAATCAGCAGGGTAATTGTCTTTAAAATATTTCTCTATAGTTTCCTTGGTCTCAACCCTAGCCTTTTTAATCTCTGCTTCGTGGTCTGCTTTGGATATGTAGTTATCTTGGATATAGCCAGCCACCACTCTGTAAAATTTGCCATCATAATTAAGTTCTATTTGTGTTTCTAGTTCTTCATCATACAACGTGAAATCTATAACTGGTTTTATACTCTTAAAAATATCTCTTGCTAAATCTTCTCTACTCATCACTGTTATCACTCTCCTTTATTAATTCTTCATTTCTCAAGAAGAACGTATGCCCTTCTTTATTCTTAACCTGAATGTACATAACTTTGTATGGCTTCTTGGTTTCAATATACCACTTAAGTTTTACTCCATGTTGCTCTACCTTGAAGACATCCACATTCCTGCTTACATAGTCCATGTTCTGAACTGGAAGTAAGAGAAATAAGAACATCCAGTTTAAATTACCTCTCATCTTCGTCATCATAAAAGTAAGTCCTTGCTGTTGTACATCCGATTTCATCTAATAGTGCCTCTTCTCCACAGGCTGAAACTATTTCAGATATGTCTACACCCTCTAAATAAACATCTATCGAGTTGCTGTTAAGCGTCTCAACTGATAAGCTGTCTGCTGTTATATTAATTCTCATAGCGTTCTCCTTCAATCCATTCATGGCATTCTTTGCAAGTGTCTTTATAATTTAAACGCCTTAGTTTTCCGCATATCTCACAATAATCTATCTTTTCATTATCCTCCCAATTCATAGTTAATCTCCAAATATAAATTCTTCAGGTCTGATAATCTTATCCAATGTCTCATCATCATCTGCCTGTCTCAAGTCTACAAATCTCATATCACCAATGTGATTCTCAGTGAACTCAACAAACTGTTGAACTACCTGATTGTTAAATATCCCAATGCACTGAGCAAAGGAATCAACTCCAGATAAACAACCATTTATAAAGATATGACATCCTGTCTGACTCAACAGCACCATTGGAAAATGAACATGTGCTATAAAGAATGCATCGAACTTTTTACCTTCGGTTATAGTCGAGTTATTTATCTTATTAATCTGGTTTTCTATATTAGATATGCTCACAGACTTGGAAACATTGCCAACATTGAATGTTGTGTCTCCGTGGGTAGCAAATATCCTTTTTCCCAGCACTGTATGGTCTAAATATGGCATTTTATTAATAATGAATGACACATTACTATAGCTACCAAATATCCTCTTCAAAGCTATATAAGCCATGCTAGAGAAGGAATCCCATTTCTGAGATGTAGCTCTACTTTTGTTCATTTTATGCATTACTCTGTCGTGGTTTCCGGTTGTACAAAGTACCTCAACTTCTGCAAATCTATTTGCAAGATATGAGATTCCCTGACTGAGGATTGAAACAATCTCCTCAAATTGTAAAGTCATCAAGTCTAGGTTTCCCTCTTGATTGTGGATTACTCCCTGAAATAAATCTCCGTTGATTATCAATACCAACTTGGTATCTTTTCTCTTAGATAATTTATACTCTCCGAGTTGTTTAAAATAGAATGCAGTTCTTCTTGCTGCAATATTACTATTGTACTCGTTTATTGCTAATTCTTTTTTATCAATGTTAGCCCCGATGTGTGCATCAGAATAGTGAGCCACTATTGCTCTTTTTATTCTTACCTTTTTATTAGGTACTACAGGTGCTTTATAAATCCTAAAAGTTATGTCACTGACAACAGCTTTCAATCTATCCTCGATCTCATCTACAGTGTTCATGTTATCCAGGATAACCCTATTCTCTTTTGCAACTCTGTTACTTCTAGTTCTTGCAGATCTTACTGTCTTACCTGCAAATAAAACTGTATCATCAGAGAAGTCCATGTCCTTATATCTCTGGTAAGTTTTTCTAAGTGCATCAGCAGATTTACTCTCCTCAAACAATTCGTTAAACTCCGGTACAATATCTTCCCACATTATGATACCATTAGCTCCAACATTCTCTGGAACATTTTCTATCAGCCAACTTACTTGTTCGTCTGTATAATTAAATGTCACTGTTATCACTCCTTTTTATCAAACTGTGTATATCTATTACAATATAAAATAGGACTAAAAATATATTATATAAGATATATTTACCCTTCATTGAACCAAGCCTCGTCGAATCCAGGGTAGTCTTCATCTTGAACATATTCTATTTCTTCATATGAATTATCCACTCTTCTTGTACCTCCGAGTTTCAGTGTCATATTTTCTTTTGAACTTTCCTGGCTTTCCTTCTTCCCTTACCTTCGCAACACTGATCTCAACGAGACTGGCTACTTCCGGATCAGGGTGTTCATCCATTCTGTGAACTAATATAATATTAGCTGGCACATACTGTAACTCTGATCCACCACGAAGGTCTCTCTTAGTCGGTTTCTTCTTGGTGTCCTTCTCTTTGTCCAAGTGACAAATAGCAAATATATGAATGTCCAATCTCTTAGCCAGATCCCTGACATCATGTATAATCTTATCTATATTCTCTTGGCCTTTTTTAAACTTGTCACTTGTCTTAGCAATCAAACCTTCTAAGTCATCTATGAATAAGAACTCTAGTCCATATCTCTTTTTACACAACTCTATGTAGTCATAGAATTTGTCAAATGTCAGGCCTCTATCTTCTTTCTCAGATTTGTACCAGTAGATAGGTTTATCATCTATGTCTGAAACATGATCCCTGAACTCTGAAGATTTCATAGTCCTAGCATCTTTACCTGCAAGTGAGGATACCATGTCAATTAAAAGGTACTCCTTAGATGTTTCATAAGATATGTACATAGTTGGATGATTTCTCATCCCAAACATAAGGTTCAACTGTCTAGCCAGTACTGTTTTACCCGCACTTGAATATCCACTCACCAATGTAAGTTCACCAGTTCTAAATCCCTTAGTCATTTCATCAAGCTCAGTTATACCCGATGAAATACCTACATATTTATCCGGGTTAGTTATCCTCTCAATTGCTGAGTTAGATATAGCCATAGACTTTTCAACGATGTCTAAGTCAAATTGATCTGAATCTGCCATCAACTCTAGCATGGACTCTTTGTCTAAAAGATCATCGATCCAACAATCGTTCAGATCATTAGCTGGAAGTATGACGTTGAAACACCTATCCATTCCTAATCTCTTTGACATATCCTTCGCTGCCTTTTGTCCAACTCCATCTGTGTCTTGGTCATAGCATAGGTAAATCTTTTCTATCCTATCCAGACTGTCAACCCATTCTGTATTTCTAAATCCACATCCAGGTACAGCCCTGACGTTTGCCTTCTTAAATCCCATTGACAGTGCAGTTAAGTAATCAGGGTTTCCTTCTACTAGAAGTAGGAACTTCTTAGGTGTCTTAGAACCCCTAGCTCCGTATAACCCTCTACTACCTTTTCCATACCATTTGTTAGGTTCTTTGATCCCTGCTTCTTCAATCTCTACTTTATTCATTCCAGATGTTTTCTTTTCAAACTTTTTCTTCTGTTCTGCGTATCTAATATTTCTAGTCTTAATTAAAGTACATTTATCTTTAGCATCAAAGTGAGGATAGGTAATGTTACCATATTTATCACACCCTATTTCCGCTATCTCTACAGCTTTCTCTGTAAACTTTCTAGTTTCATATAACCATTCCTGAGCTGACTCATTGTCCTCTAAGTTCTCTACAAATTCTTTTACTGAAGAAGATGAATATACAATATCAGCTTCCTTAGTTTCAGCTTTCTTTTCAGGAGTTCCATTCTCCTGGTATTGTTTAATTAACTTTGAAAAGCTCTTTTGCTTTCCTGCATTCACACATGATCCTGACCAACATTTCCACATTCCCAATTCTTTTTCCACATTAACTTTTTCTTTTCCACATATAGGGCAAGCTAAGATATAGTTTTTTGTTTCTTCTTTAATGATTTGTATATTGTTCTCGTTAAGCGTCTCTAAAATATTCCTCTGTGATTTCATTAATGCCCTCACTCTTTTTATTTATCGTTCTTCTCTTTGGTGGGTATAGCTTACATGTCTTTGTATTCCATGTTAAAAACTTATATTTGTTATTTCTTCTGCCTTTTGTCTTAACTCTTTTTATCAACATTGAGTCTTCCAACTCATCCAATAGTTTGTAAACTGGACGAGGTGCTCTATAACCACAGTAGTCGGATACCAACTCAATAGGTGGGTAGCAAGTTCCCTTCTTCCAATCCAGAAAGGATAGAAGTACGAGAAACACAGTTAGTGCTGGGCTACTCATATTAGTTCCTTGCCATAGCAAGAACTCGTCAGTTATAAATTCACCTCTATCCAATTGTTTACTCCTTTATTTGGTGTGGGCAGAGGATTCAAACCACAACTTCCTCCCTGCTAAGGGAGGCACTCTACCATTGAGTTATACCCGCTATTCTCGTACAGTGAGCCTGTTAAACTGTGCACTCATTATACAGCTCCGAGAATATTTAATTTAGTCTTCTAATAAATCTTCACCTTCATACATGATGTGATAGTTACCAAAGTTCTTCTTACCTCTCTTAATAGTAACTTCTGGGTCATCAACTTTCTTGAGTAGTCTGGTAAGAGTCTTACCAACATTCTCATTGGTTGACAGCTTTTTGTCATTTCCATCTTTATCCTCAACTAAGAAGAAGTACATGGTATAAGCTCCGTTATCCCCTTCTCCGTCGTGAGTTCCGGTTGCCTCTTTAATAGTCAGAGTAGCTTTGTCTCCCTTTTGAAATTTAGGGAAGTATTCAAGGTCTTTGTCCCCACCTTTTTTCTTACCAGACGATTTCTTTTTCTTCCTAGACTTTACATCTTCCTCTTCTTCGTCATCTTCGTCATCATCATCTTCGTCGTCTTCCTCTACTTCTTTCTTAGCTTTCTTCTTATCCTTCTTTGGTGGTTTCTTAGTTTCTTCCTCTTCTTGATCTTCATCAATGATGCTATCCTTATACTGAACAAGTGCAACAGCATTCTTGATAACCTTCTTTCCTTCTTTCTCATCAATAGATGCTGGCAATTCAATAAATTGATACGGCCCTAACCCAATTCTTATTACTCCAATTTCTGTCATTTCTTCCTCCTTGATATTTTCTGTCTTAACTCCACTACTGCGAAACTTGGCTTTGTCTTTCAAGTTCTGCATGTAATCTCTATTTTCTAAATCTTCACTAAACATATCCATTACTTCCTAGGTCTTTTCACAAACTCTAATTCGTAGCTTTTAAACCAATCTCCGTCAGCAATGTCAAGCAAGCAAGTATCGTCATAGTCATCTATTCTAATTATTGTTGCTTGTTTTCCTATATCCTGTAGACTTATAACACTTTTATACCGGTCTGCATTGACAATCTCAACTGTGTCTCCTATTCTAACTTCTATTTCATTTGTCATATTCTCACCACCTTCTTATTTTAATCCTGCTTCATCAGCTACCATCTTTGCAGCTTTCTTCCTGCATATTGGGCAGACTCCCTCGAGTACAATCCAGTTCTTACCTATTTTAACATTACCATAAAACAGTGGATTCGGTTCGGTGTCTTCCCTGAATGAAGTTGTCTTGCAACTCTCACATTTATATTTAATTTTCATCTCTTCGTCCTCCTCAACTAATTATTATTGAAACATAAGTTATATGCCTCTGGTGAAAAATACCATTTGGCGATCTCTGTCCCTTTTAATTTATTTTCGTAATATTCTAATCCTGCCTCTATATCAATTACCTTTTGATCTACCATCTATCCACCTCTATTCTGCATAATCGTCATAAAATGTAATTTCGTTTCCCTCTAATATTACCTGCCCATATCTGTTGGTAAAATTTACTAGCTCCTCAAGACTGTTAAGCTCTATTTCCGGTTCATAACCTTTAATCCAGAATAAGTTTTCATATTCTCTTCTAAATCTAAATCACAATGCCATTAGCTTATCCTTTTCATCTTTAGAATATCCAGACCCAATTGTTCTCAGACTAAATTTCATATTCTCACTCTCTTTCAATATTTTCTCCTATTTCTTCAATGTCTAATCGTGATCTGTCTTCAAAAGTTATATCCTCATATGACAATTTGTCCTCCATATAATGTTCTAACTCTTCAAAAGTTGTTTTCTTAATTGTGATATCTGTGTTTGACCATCTATTTTTTAGCTTCTCAAATGTCTCTAAATAGTTTGTTGTAATATGTACCGACATAATTCACCTCTCTATATAGTATCGTCGTGATGCATTTGCAACACCTTGTTAAACAAGTTTATCTTGTCCGTCAATTCATCTCTTTCTACTGTCAACTTCAACACTTCTCTGGCAATATCCTCGACTGGAGTCCCCCTATACACGCCTAGTTTGGCCTTGAGTCTCCTTTTCCTACTCCTCTGGGTACTGGTACTAATCTTCACATCTAGGTAGCTTGTGGGCTTGATTTTAGTAGCACTCATTTCCTCATTATATGACTTCATTTTACACCTCTTCGTAATCTAATGCTTGAATATTTCCGGTGGCACATTCTGGGCATTCACTGTCGCAGGCACAGTCCTAAATTTCAGTCCATTCATACCCACAAGTCGGACATCTATAAATTATAAGATAGCTTTTATCTTCATCTTTAATTAAACTCATCGTATTGTCTCCTTTGCTTGTTCAATTAACTCTCTCATAGTGGAGGTATATGTGCCATGCCTTTTTAATTCTTCAAGGGTAGCTGTTATAGTATCAGAGACTATTTCACTAATTATTAAATCTATGTCCTCTATATCCTCAATTTGAGCTAAAATCTCTACAATTCCCTCATCCTCTAGTAATGTTTCTTTTATTTTCTCCCGTTGCTCCTCTACAAAATTATTCATTTGTTACTCCTGACCTTACTTTTCTATTCATCTTATTGTCTCCTTTCTATTAATAACTTCTCTCCTCAATATGTCATTCCTGATATATCCGTCTTCATCTCTACACTCTTCGTCTGATAAAAAGTGGTCGTGAAGGCTGCAATAATAACCTGCGGAATGATCTTTGTCCTCTTTGTGTTCCATGATTCCCTGACATTTTGTGCAATGTATATCTCTTACTTCATTTTTCATGTAATCTCCTCAAATTAATTTTTGTCTCTTTAATAGTGCCATGTGCTTGGTAAAGTTCACCACTGCCCTTTTTCCCTTGAAAGTTACCTTTCCCTTTTCTGTCTCAATCTCAACAACTGGTGTATAGTCCTTTTCAGAATTAAATACTTTCTCAACTATTTCCTTGTTCCCTGCTAAAGTTCTCAACTCCCAATGTTCACGGATAAAACCAAATCTTTCTTTGTCTGTAAAATACATTCCCATACTAATTACCTCCCAGTCCGTTTGCTATCTCATAGTCCACTTTCTTTTCCACTTCCTCAATTGTTGCACCTTCATAGTCAAAGTTTTCATATTCTAATTTATCCATGTCTATTCACCTGCTTTCAACTCTGTTCTTTTTATCCTCAGTTCGGCTAACTCCTTGTCTATACTGCATGTAGGGACGTCACTAGCCTTTTGCCAACTTTTTAAATACTTAATTCTACTTTCTACCTTTTCAAGTTCTGAATTTAATACTTTTCCTACCATTTCTTTATTTCCTGTTAGCCTACTTAAAGCTCTCTCACTGTAGCCGCAAAATCTCTCTTTGTCCGTTAAATACATTCCCATAATCTTCCTACTTTCTGCCAAGTCTGATTGTAAATAATTCAAACTTGCCTAGCTTAATTACCTTTACAAAATTGTAACATTTCTTATCTAAACTCAATTCTCTTTGTCTGCTATACCCTTTTTTCATAAGTCACCGCCTCAATTATTTATATTCTTTGGCTGAATGTACAATACTCTCAACATTTCCGATGTAGCTAATAGGGCTGTGTCAAAGTCATCACTATAAATACTTTCCTGTAGGTCTTTAAGTACTAGCATATTATTCGCCCTTTCCCAATTCTATTTTGATTCCCTTTGGTAATGCTCTCTTTTGGTAGGGTGTCAATTTGCTGAGGAATGTTTTAAACTGTGCATTGGTCAACTCTCCTCTATATGTTCCTTCAGCCCAATTAAAAACTAGCTGGTTACTACATTTGTAATAAATATAGTTATCAAATTTATGTCCGATATGTTTTAACACTAGAAGAGAAATAGCCCTTTCTGTTTCTGCGTTGTCTGTTGTCTTATTAAAGTCATTCTCAATACCAATCCTCTTATATTCTATTGCTTTCTTCTCAGCTTCAATGGCTCTTTTCTTTTTATTAGCTAATGTATAATATCCCTCGGCTTTCAACTTCTTAAACTCTTTAACCTCTGTTAATGATGGCTTATTGTAATGATCACGAACGCTAGTATTTTTAAACTTAACGCCTGTCAATCTCTCCAATACTTTGATAGCTTCTTTAGCTTCTACTTTCCATTGCTTAATAATGCCTAGCTCCTCAAGTAATATTGCATATTCTAGCTTATTTTCAGCCCTTACTAGCTTATTATATTGAGACTTTGAAACCCTGTAAGATTCACAAAATTTGTCCTTCTCCATTTTGTCCTCTCTGATACTGTAGAATCCATTGGCAACTGCATACATTGGGCAGCCGTTGAAATCGCATAGATGAAGATCAACAAATTGTTTTAATTCTGGAGCTATTCTCAATATAGCATCGTGCACACAGCCACCACTAGCCCACTCCCATATGTATAGGTGATCTCCTTCTCTCTTTGTTTTCTTGTACAGGTCAGCAGTAATAGCAAAATCTTGATGTCCGTTATTGCACTGATCATCTAAACGTATACTAATTTTAACCTTCGAATTTCCTTTTATTTTAACCAATTTATACTTCATAATATTAATACCTCTCTTTCATAAAGTCTTATTTAGTTTACCCTCTTTTAAACATTTTATTCCAAAGAACAGAAATCTTCAATGGGTTGCAAGTCCTTGCCCTCTTCGCATATTCTACCTTATATTTTAATCTCAGAAAATCTATTCCCATTGTTGCTCCGGTAAAATATAGTTCGCTCTTTGCTTCATTCTTACCATACATAACTACTCACTTCCTCTCCTCGTCCATCCTTCAAATATTTCACCTCCTTTATAGCCTAATTTGTAGCCTATCTTATATACATATTTCCCTCAGATAACGGAGTATCTATAGCAGGTACAAACTCATAGTTTTTATTTTCTATCTCTTTTCCTATACTTATAAGTAATTCAGCTTGATTTATAGTCAATCTATTATCCTCAGCGTATTTTTCTACAGTTAAGTAGTTATTAAAATAATCCAAGTATGATAATTCTAATGCTAATTTAATTCCCATAATAATTCTCACCTCCTATCTATTAAAATTATAATCCTTTTGGCTGTACCTTTTCAGATACAGCTAGAAAAATTATTAGCTGTAAAGCTCATCTATTGTCATATCTATTAATTCATTATAACTTACCCAAGCAAAAGCCTGACTCTGATTATCAAATATCTTTGCTGGTTTTATACTCCATGAGCTGTTGGATTCCAGTCCTCTCTAATATCTTGTATGACATCCCACATATCATCAACACAATATACATCATCTATCATCTTTTTGTAGCAGTCTTTTATACTCTCCAATTCGTTATTCATAATACACAACCCTTCATTTATTATAACTCTTTAGGCTAGACAATCGGGGGAAATCATCTAGCTTGAAAACCTATAATCTATTGTTAATCTCATTCTTTAGCAGATCTTTACTTTTAACTAATTCTGTAATGTCACCATCATTATCTAATGTTCTTTTTATGTCTGCCTTAATACTTT
>Ga0307928_10001124_pt1 | contig 20200 bp, 24 predicted proteins | sample AceLakmetagen232_FD_201815 | JGI IMG/M metagenome (GOLD analysis project Ga0307928, IMG submission 201815) | Saline water microbial communities from Ace Lake, Antarctica - #232 | ecosystem: Environmental > Aquatic > Non-marine Saline and Alkaline > Saline | place: Antarctica: Ace Lake... | reverse complement strand
CTCTCTCTCGCGCTTCTCTTTCTTCTCCTTGTCCTGCTTTCTTCGTAGCCTCTCTGCCTCTTCACAGGCCCCGCATACCCAGAGAGCAGAAAGCTCGCTGTAACGCCCGGTCAGCGGAGATATTCCCTTCCAGGCCGCTGTCCCTTCGTACAACGATCTTTTTCCATTGACCTCGATCCACCGAATCCCAAACTCATCGAGATCTCTCTTTTTCTCCTCGTCCACAGCGTGCGTGACGAAGACTTCGATCGCAAAGATCGGCTCACCGTTCTTCAGCAAGACGATGTCCGGACGCTGTCTCCCGACCATGATCTCGACATCGACCTCGTCCCATCCCTCGATAACGACCTGGATCCACCTGTTGCGGCACGAGCGCCTCGAGCAAGGCTCGGAGAACGACAGAGAAGACCTGCTTCTCAAGATCTTCGCCAGATAATACTTGCTGCGCCAGTGCTCGATCCTCTCCGGACACGAGGCGAGACTACATCGCTGCGCATCCTCGCTGCGCATATGCGCTGCATGGTGAACACGCTCGTCTCCAAGCTTCAAGATCACCCGTTTTCCGCATTCTGGGCAGAAGGATTCTGGCCTCTGACCCGGCAACAGGTGTGCGTAGCTGCTCGCTAAAGCGAGCTTTCCGCCGACCACGACAACGGAGATCTCGACCGCCATCCTTCTACCTTTCTCGGCCGTCCTCGTGGAGGCCCATTCCCGACATGCCTCTATGTAGGGAGCTGATCGTGAGCCCACATCGCTTGACATTCGGCGCCCGGGCGCCGCTGTGGACCTCGGTCTCGCTATCGGGATGTTTGGCGAACAGCTCGATGGTGAAGATCTTGTGCCCGTTGCCGACGTTGATGCTCAACAGGATGCGACACCCGGTCCACGGTCCCATCGTTCCGTCATCGAAGGCCGCCTTGTTCCCGACACCCAGCACGTCGATGCAGAAGGCCATAACGTCTTCCTTGCTGCGCGTACGTGCCCAGCTCTCGATGCTCGCCACTCCGTGGCCGACGTGCTTCTTCACGATGTTCTGAACCAACCGCAGCCCGCGGCTGTCCTCGATCCGGTCGAGGTAGGATCCCTCGATCTTGTCGATGGAGCCGTAGGCGTGTGGAAAGTCGTGCTGACAGATGAACATGCCGCTGGCTTTTCCAAAGCTGCCGGTGCTCATCGGATCGTAGGGCTCTGCGATGAAGACGGTGTGCTGGTTCATGATGGACTCCAGAGTCAGAAGAGGTAGCTCTGAGGCTCGGGCGGCAGCTGCTTGTCACGGTAGTGCACGCGGTGCAACCCGGGAGCCCCGTCCACGTTGGGCAGCTCGATGACAGGGAGCTCGCCGCCACGGTAGTACTCCAGGACCTTGGCCATGAACCGCTCTGCGCGATCCCTCATGGTACTGGGAACGCCCTCGGACTGGGTGAACTCGAGGATGGCCTCGAGGTCCATGAAGACGGAGCATTTCCGATCCCTGTTCTGTTGATCGACACAGAACCATCCATCAGGGCCGCCATTGTACAACAGCATCTCCCACTGTCCACGGACAGCGTCGGCGACGACGCTGCGCCTGTCGAGACTGACAGGGAAGATCTCGAATACGTCCTTCGGAACGCGCCTGACCACGCTCCCCGTACCGTGGAGGCAAGCGTGGCAGCAGTACAGGGTCCCGGAGCAGAGATTATTGGCAGAGTGAGGAACAGGGATCAGGTGCATGGTGGCTCCAGGCTCAAAATGGGGTTTCTGCGTGGTCAGGGCGAGCCCACGGATCGTGATACCCGATGCTCTGTTGCCGAAAATGGACCCTGTGAATCCCTGGCGCGGTGGGATCGTTCTCGATCTCGATGACCGGAATCTCTCCACCGTGGTAGTGGAGCAGGACCCCCTCCATGAACGCATAGGCCGCTTCCGTCATCGACTTTGGCAGCGTCGAGATATCGATGAACTCGAGGATGGCCTCGAGATCCAAGAAGACGAAGTCCTCCAGGCGACCACCACGCTGATCGATGCAGTGCCAGCCCCCATCCGCGCTTCGGTGAGAGAACTCCCATGCTCCACGGGTCCCGTCAGCCACGACGCAGCAGTTGTCGAGGCTGATAGGGAACAGGTCGTGGGCCTCGACCGGAATGACGTCACGGGACGAATGGCAGCAGTACATGGTGCTGGAGATGAAAGCGCCTATGGCCGGAATGGGGATCAGGTGCACGGTGGCTCCGGTGCGGTGATGTTGTCATCGCTGGTGTCGCTGGCCGCGGTGCACAGCCCGAGGCGGATGAGGTTGGCGGCATTTCGTCCGAACCAGCCCTGCAGCTCCCAGACGACGCCAGAGTCGATGATGCGCTGCCAGGAAGCGAGGGTCGCGTCACGGCGCTCGTCTTCGGTCTCCCCAGGAGGCTCGTTCACACCCTCGCAGATCATGATGTCGTCGAACTGACTCATGGTCTGCTCGCATTGAGCTCTTCGAGCTGCCTATCGAGCTCCGAGACCGCTTCTCTGGCCCGCGCGAGCTCCTGCGCCTGCTGCGCGATACGGTCCTCGTAGCGTGTCTTGTCCTCCAGCACCCTGGCGCGATAGGGACTCCCAGCGGGGAACATCGGGAGCCTCTCGTTCGTTAGAGTGAGCGAGCCGCGCAGCGTGGACATCACCGTGTGAGACACCCCTTGGAGGACGTGGAACGCCTGCTGGGCCGCCCTGAGGCGTTCGATGACAGCCTGGCGTTGCGCCTCCCACCTCTCCCGATCGAGAGCTGCCTCGAGCTCCGTCAGTAGCCCGTCGGCCTCAGCGACATTCTGCTCGCCCTTCTTGACGATCAGCCCGAGACCGAACGCCATGGCGAGCAGTCTCTGGGTATGGATGTCGTCGGACATCCTCTCCAGAGCCGCCAAGACCCGCTCCTCGCGGAACTCGGGATTGTCGACCGATGACAGCTGCACCAGGCTGTCGATGATGAGCCATTTCTTTCTCACGATCATGGCTCTTTGACCCTCGGGTACCCGCACGAGCGCTCGAGTTCGTTGAACGCAGCGAGGTTGTTTTCCCTGGACTCGGCGAGGTCATGGACCGTCTCGAAGACATGGTTCACGTAGTCGGATCCGGGCTCCGGGTTGATGGCCAGATGCGACGCCATGTTCTGCTTCATGTGATCGCCATAGAGGACCGAGAGACTGTTCAGGAGCTCAACGAGCTTCTTGTTGGACTCGACCAACGAGTCGATGATGGCATCGTCCTGGGCTTTGACCTCCCGGAGCTCGTCGATCTCGCCGATCTCCTTCGCCTTGTCGGAGATGAGCTCGATGAGCTTGGCGGCGCTGTCGGCGACGATCTTCCTGTGGGCCTCCGTCATCTTCTTCGGGGCCTTGGTCGCCTTCTCCTCAGGCTCGGTCGCCTCTTCGGAGGCCACGCACTCGGCGAAGGGCTTCAGTCGTTGTGGGCCCTTGGTGATGACACGCTCGTCGGTCCCGGCCAACAGACCGAGCAGCTCCATGACAGGAGCAATGACGAAGATCGGATCGGTCTCCCCTGTCATCAGCTTCTTCAACGCGATGGAGTAGCCCAAGGAGCTGTCTCCGCGGATGAACATTCCAGCCCAGTCTTTGCCGAAGGTCAGGGGGCCGGTCTCGGGTCGCTCACTCATCCGCAGGCCCTCTCGATGGCTTCCTCTCGCTGGGAGAGCAGTGGCGGGTCGGCTTCACACGCAGCCCAGACAGACAACCAGGCTTCACGCCTGGTGTCGTCCATGTAGACCGCGTGGGACATGGCGATGGTGGCGCTGGCGTAACCGTCGAGGAAGGCCTGTCTGGCCTGGGCTCGGTCGGTCTCGTCGGTGGTGGCCGTCGCAACGGTCTCGGGATGAACAGTCATCGAAAGCTCCTCGGTGTTCGATGACTGTAACACCTGCCACCAGCGGTAGCAAATGCCTTCCCTACATCTCTCCGGTCCCGGAGCTCTTCTTCCTGCGGTTCCCGTGCACGTCCCCCTCCAGCACGCACTCTGTCCATGGCCTGAGCTGGAGCGGGCCATAGTCTTCTTCGAACTCGAGTGACCCTCTCACGGACTTGTCGAAATCACGCATGATCTCTTCTATGTCCAGCTCGTGTTCCCCCTCGAACCCGCAACGGAACAGCATGAGATCGTCCGCCCGAATGAACAGCCCGTCCCACCCGTTCCCGAACCGAACAGGCCCCGTCTTCACGTCCAGATCGATCTCGGCTCTCCAGGCTCGACCACCGGGCCTCACCATCCGAAGGCTCTCGTCGAACACCTCCTCGAACTGTTTCCCGATCCTGCGGATCAGCCCTTCTGCGCGACGGAGGCTTCCACCGAGGCTCGTCAGGATGATGCTGGCGTAGACGTCCAGCTTGTCCTCGCCCGTGAATCCGGCGGCCCCCAACACGAATCCACATGCCTTGACGGGATCACCGCCAAACGACTCCAACAGCTCTACGGCGATCTTCGTCTTCCTGGACTCCTTCCTGCGATCCTTGTCCCTCTGCCTGATGTGTTCCGTGTTCAGCTTTCTGCTCTTGACTTTGACGGGATCGTGCAGGCCGCAGTACCCTCTTCCCTCTCTCCTCACGCTGACCGAGATGCGACACTGGTCACCGCCAGTCGACGTCCTCGCGCAGCACGTCGTGCCGGAGGCCACATCGAGCAAGTCTCCGTCCTTGCCGTAGATCGGATCCCCTTCGTCGAAGACGATCTGCCCCGAGCTGTCGGTCTTTTTCATGGTTCGCTCCTATCGACCGACAGGATAACGGCCGCCACCGTCAGTAGCAACCATGACCAACGACAAGCAGCCCCACGCCCATCGGACGCGGAGCTGTCCATGCACTACGGTGACGGTCTACCTGGAGCGGGACCCTCTCCGACGACGCCTGCCTCTACGGCATTCCTGGCCCTCGGAACCCTGTGGGCAGGGCCTCCTGGGGCGACCGTCGCGCTGGTTCATCTGGTCTTCGTAGTCCGAGCGCTTCATGTGGCGCATCGGGACCGGCCGACGACGACGAGGAGGACTGCCCTCGCTGTCGTCTTGGTCGTATCCCTGGGGGCCACGCGCTCTGTCGGCGTAGCCACGCGCACTGTCGGCCTTGCCTTCTTGGCGTTCCGACCGATCGCTCATCCTGTCGGCTCTCCAGTCGTGAAACTTCGCGCGAGTGTCGTGAAACACTTCACGAACCTTCTCGAACAAGCCGAACTCTTCGGCGGTCTGTGCGGCGATCAGATCGAACGGATCCATGGTTAGCTCCTGTCCAGAGACAAGAACACTATACCGCCGAACGAAACCCGGAGCAACACCAACGACGAACCGCTCCGCGCCCATCGGACGCGGAGCTGCTCGAGAGCGGTGAGCGGTGAGCGCTACTTGGAAGCCGTCAGGCTTTCGAGTAGATCCGCCAGCCCTTCGACGTCCAGCTCGGTGGCCACGCCGATGACCCACTTGAGCATCGCCACGGCTTGGGGAGCGATGGCCAGGTCATTGGCGTCCGCGGCTTCGATGGCCTCGGCGACCTCCCGCAGCAGCTTCACGGGGCGCTTCTTGGGGGGCTTGGTCTTGGGAGCGTCGTCGCCCTTGACCCGGGCCTTGGCGGCCTTGACCTGGGCAGCGGAGGGGCCCTTGGGCGCCTCGGGCGGCGCGACGACGGGCGACAGGGTCTCGGTGGGCTCGGAGCCGCCCTGCTGGCCGCTGGGGGTGTCGGAACCGTCCGGCTGGGTGCTGGGGGCCGTGACGACCTCGGGGGCCTCGGGCTGCTCCTTGGCGGCCTCCATGGCCATGTGGAAGGCCTCGAGCTGCTGCTCGCGGGGCAGGGTGGACAGCTCCATGGCGGCGTAGGGCGCGATGAGATCGTCGCGGATGGCGTCGATGATGACCTGGTCCAGCTCCAGCACGCGGATCCAGCGACGCACAGCGGCGACCTGAACCCCGAAGGCCACAGCGACTTCGGCCATGGAGGCCCCGAGGGCGCGCATCTTGGCGGCCTTGCGGGCACGCTCGAGGAAGGCGTCGGCTTCGCGGTGCTCGTTCTCGGCGACCATCATGCCGACCATGTCCAGGGCGTCACCGTCGCGGCGAACCGCGGGAACCTTGACGCTCTGGTTGGTGCCACTGAGCAGGGTGGCGTTGGCGATGCGAGCAGCGCGCACCCGGCGACGACCGACCACGACCTGGGCCTTGCCACCGTCCTTGCGCACGATGATGGGCTGACCGATACCGCGCACGGAGATGTCGAGGGCCAGGGCCTGCAGGGACTCGCTGTCCTTGGGCTCGTTGATGCGGGCGTCCCACAGCTCATGTTCCGGCCCGTCGTCGGTGTCGATGCCGATGATGACCAGCTCGTTGGGGTCGAAGCGGAAGATGGTGCTGCGGGAGGCGTTGAAGGAAGTCTTGCTGGGGGCCATGATGAACTCCTGTCTCGTTCGTTCTCGGGTGAGGTGAGATGTCGTTGCTGACGAAAAAACATATACCCGCTGCTACCGTCAGTGGCAAGCTCGTCTGTGTTTTTTTCGAGCGCCATCCGCACGCTGTCACGCGAAAAACAAATCCCTACGCCGATTGTCACCAGTATTTTTTTCTACTGGTCCTGCTGCCTCTTTCTCTCCATGGCCCGATCGATGAGATCGGCCACCTCGGGGAAGCACTCCTTGACCTCATCCACTGTCGCGCCCATTTCGGCCGCGCTCTTGAGCAGCTGGGCCATCAGGGCGTTCTTCTTGTGGTCATCGCCGGCCGCGGCAGAGCGCGAGTCGCCGGTGTCGTAGGGCATGCTCATCGGGGCCCTGACACGCTCCTCTACGGGTCTGGCGCTGTCCTCTTCGTCGTCTTCGCGTAGGATCGCCTGGATCTGTGAGTGGATGTCTTGGACGTCCATGTCTTCCTCCTGGTGTTCGGGTTCGGCTTCGTGCTCGACCACTCCCTCTTTGGGCTCCGCGGGCCGATCTCCGCCGCTGTCATCCTCTTCCTGGATCATTCGAGGGAGCATGTTCGGCATGATCCCCGGAGACAGGCCTTTCAGCACGTCCGGCGGGGGCTCGGCGGGCGCCTCGTTCACGATCTTCCGGATCTTGCCCTCGAGGTTGGTGAGCATGACGATCAGCTCCCGCTCGTTCTCATGGCGCTCCGACAGGGGCGTCTGTACAGGAGGGTACGCGTCGATCAGGAAGGTGTCCTTGGCCTTGTCCAACAGGTGCAGAACGGACGCCGCGACCCGGGCGTCCACATAGCGAGCATCGATGGCATCCAGGACCTGATCACAGAAATCGCGGGTCGCTACGATGAGGCGCGGATTGTTCCGGGCCTCGACCTCGATCTTCGCTACGAAGTCGTTTCCGTCCTTCTTTGCCTCTTTCTCGAGCCTGTGCACCCTCTGCAGCTGCACATCGACGAAACGCACCGTCTGTATCGATCCATTGGCGAACACCTCCTTGCGCCACTCCTCGAGCGACTCACGGTACCCCCACAGTGACAGATGGTGGATCCTGGCCATGGAGCGATACAGCGGCTCGATGGCGTTGAGGATGGCCTGCATTCTCATCTTCGAGACCCCGGCGTCGATCTCGGCAGGACTCGGCTGTCGCTCTTCCTTGGCCACCACGTCTGCCAAACGCGCCTCGAGCCGCTCTGCGGGAGAAGGGGCCATGTTCTTCTTCCACCTCCCCTCACGCAGCTCGAACTGGTCAGTCTCCGACAAGCCCGACAGCTCTTCGAGCTCGACACCCAGCAGCTCTTCGGTCCACGCCGTGCAGGCCAGGTACAGATCGTCCAGATCTGTGCCCTCCTCGGGGACGAGCATGTCCTTGCGAAGCGTCCCGTCCTCGTTGAGCACCCCGGCTTCGACGAGGGTGCGACGCTCACGACCATCGGCTTGATCCGAGAGCAGCATCAACATGGCCTGCTCCTTCCACATCCCCCGATCTCGGGACCACCAGCGGGTTCGGTGATCATAGAGGTGGTCCTCGAGCAGGACGAAGTAGGACCTCGCCAGGCTCACCAGCGTGGGCCGGATGGTGTACGGCACACCGGACCGCACCACGTCATGGGCGACCCCGAGCACCGGGTGTTTGGTCAGGGTCACCATCAACGCGAAGATATGCTCGAGCCTCAGCCAGATCTCTGGAGACAGCGCGAAGCGCGCATCGAGGACCTCGTCGACCATCGAGGTGACCAACGGACCGACTCTGGTTGGAGACTCGTACAGCACGCTGCCGATCTCACCATCGACCTCCTCGACGTCCGCTGGGCAGCGAGGAGGATTACCCAACGCCGAGGCGGACCACCAGCGGTTGACCGCGAAATGGTACCGGAGCGCATCTGTGCAGTGCTTGGAGCCAAGGATCTTCTCGACCAGATAACGATCCTTGATCTGATTGAACAATCTCGACAGCGGAATCGGAGCTCTTGGGCGGTTCGAACGATCGCTCCACAGATCGGTCATCTCCCACAAGATCTCTGTCGGAACGAGCGGATCCGGATCAAAACCGAACCCTGACGGACGAGCTGGACCAGTCCCCTTGGTCAACAGCCGAGTCTCTCCGGGCCAGTCCAGCCGGTACAGCTGGTGTTCGAAGGCCGGCAGCTCGTCGCTTCCACGGTGAAAGCCGGCACGACCATAGCGCTGCACGGCGAACCGGACAGGATCGATCTCGGTGACGATGACGGGGCGCGGAACACGGAGCTCCGCACCGTTACTCAGAACGGGCACGAACGTCATGATGGTCTCCCTGACCAGGTATGTAGACTCAACCGGCTCCCTGCCGGTGATGACATCGTACCCACGGCGGCGCTGTCCGGCAATCCACTTGTCGAAATACGGATACCGTGCTACTGGCAGTAGAGAGGTGAGCATGGCACGAGACCTGGAGCAGTTCCCCGAGGGCTGCATCGGTTACCCGGACGAAGAGACCATGAGCTGCGAGGACGGCCTGGTGGAGAACCACCACTACATGGACATGCGCAGGATGACGGAAGAGGACTTCCGCCACATCATCGGGGACGAGAAGTTGGCCATCGAGTGGGCCGAACAGACCGGGCTGTCCTTGGACAGCGACGAGGCCTTCGCCCACTTCACGCGCCCAGAACACGAAAACGCCCTGTACGAATGGATCCCTCTCGAAGCCGGTATCGCCAGCACCGTCATCGCGCTGTCCGTCATCGGCTGCGGCCCTGTCACCTCCTGTGCAGGAGGAGAGGGCCACTACGAGAGCCACCCGTTGGTCGTCTTCTGGGCCGATGAGCCGCGGCTCGAGCTGGTGGAGAAGGCCGCCGAGGGCCTGGTCGAAGTCTGCGGAGCCTCCCAGCCCGGGCTGATGGTCTACACCGAGGTTGACATCTCACTCATGGCGATCTTCGCCAAGCGGCTGATGGAGCTGTGGCCTATCTCGGGTATCGATCCGATGTCCTGGCCCGAGCTGTAGGCAGGCCTGGCGTCACCCCCACGGCAGCTCGTGCTTCATCCTCGAGATCTCGGTGTTGCTCATCGAGTACGACGGCGCGTCGAATGGTCCCGATAGGGGGTCGTCTATCGAGTCGCTATATGTCATTGAAATGACCGGATCCTCGAAGACCTTGTCAAAGACAGACTCGACATCGTCGATCGATTCCCCGGTCCTCTCGTCTCCACCCGGCACCACGGCCCTGACGCTGGCGTTCATCCACCCGCTGCCCCTGTTGAACCAGACATCGATCTCGACCGAGAGAGAGAGACGAGCTCGTCGTAATAGTCCGCATCTCCATGGACATGGTGCGGATCGTCATCGTCTTCCTCTTCGTTCCATACGTGGGACTGTGTGATCTCGAAGATCTCTCCATGCCCCCCCTTGACCCGCCCCGGGATACCATCGAGCACCCCCCTGACCTCGGTCATGAGATCGTCCACGCTCGACCTGTACCGACGCCACATGTCCGCCATCTCGTCCTCTTCGGCCTCGAGGTCATCTCTGGCCTCCTCGAGATCGTCGGAGAATGAGCTCGCGCTATCGTTCAGATCCGAGAGGTGCTCCGTGAGCTCCTCGAGCCCTTCTTTGTCGTCATCACCGTCGATCCTGTGGATCTCATCCTCTGTTGACGAGATCTCGTCCTCTATCGAGGCAATCCGAGATTCCAGTTCTTCGACCTGTCTCTCATAGTCGTCGTCCGCGCGACACCTCTCAATACCCAAGAGCGCCATAGAAGCCCCCTTGACGGCACCGATCACCAAGTTGTCCCCCTCGAAGACCCCTACGGCGTAGTTGACCTCGGAAGCGAGCCCGAGAGACTTGGCGCTCTCCACACCGTAGTCTCCGGCCTCCGTGTAGGCCAGACGCCCGGCCAACCAGCCCAAAGCTCTCTCGAACAGGCCGCTCCCAGCGTCGACCATGTCCTCGTCACTCTCGGCGTAGACAGCCTCCACCGTCTTCATGGGGTCGTCCTTCGGGCCGCAGAACCAGAGCGTGACCATGGGGACACCGAACTTGTCACGGATCGAGAACGCCCGCCCAGTTCCGTCTCTCACCGACTGCCAGTACACCCCTCCACCCGGAGCGCAATGCTTGGCGTCGAGCGGGCCACCGATACAGTGGGACATGCTCTCGCCTTCCTGGCGGATCTGTTCCTTGGTCATCAGAGCCTGGACGGTCCAGCCGTCATCCCAGTGCGCCACGACGGTGCCTGGCATCGCTGGCAGCCTGAAGATCGGATCACCATCACGCAGCGCGTCACGCTGGGCGTACAGCGTTTGGAAAATGTCCCACATCTGGCTCGGGCTCGATCTTCCAAGCTCGAAGTTCCAGTTGTCGGTCAGCCACGCGATGTCCGACATCAGCTCGACGGCGCTACGCGGCGTCATCGTCCCTTTTCGGATCCACGACGCCAGCACCGGAAGATGCTCCTGGCCAACCATCCGGTACCCTGGCGGTGGGACGGGTTCCCTCAGTCCCTCGACCCTGTGCCATCGGTCTTTGGGGATACCCATCTCTCTGGCGATGTCGGCAGGCCAGTGCCAGTCCGTCAGCGGATCTCCGACCGACGAGGCGTAGTCCTCGTTGGACAGCGCAATGCGCAAGCCCCGGTTGAGCTCATCGTCGTTCCAGTTGCGGGCGATCCAGATCAGCCTGGCTCCGAGATCACCGGACCACTGAGTCTTCTTTTTCTTCGCCCTGACACCGCAGCGCCCAGCGAGCTCGCTCAACTGACGACCCTCGCCGTCGAGCGGCGAGCTGGCGATGCAGAAGAGGATCGTGGCGAGCACGGCTCACGCCGTGTGGTATGCGGCAGAGTTCTGTACCACCGCCTTCAGTCTCTCCGCGTGGTACTCCCCGTAGCACTTCCTCAAGACCGGCAGCAGCCTGCGGCCCACGGCTCTGACTTTTGGGCTCATGTCTTCGACCGCTTCGTGCATCTGCCTGGCTTCATGGAAGGGCCTGACGTCGTTACAGCCGTGCCCAAACGCCGACAACAGCATGGACGCGATGAACATGTCAGCCATGAGATCGACCTTGCCGCCAGGGATGAAGTCCGCCCCGATCGTGGTATGGAACGGAAGCTTCGCCCACTTGGCAAAGTGTAGCGTCAGCTGCTGGCCCATCCTCGCGAAGGTCTCGTCCGGAGAAGACAGGTACGCGCCCATCTCCTGAACGAACATGGCTCTGCCGTAGTCACCACACAGCATCGAATCGAGGAATATGTGCTTCAGGTAGTCCGCCCAAAAGCTCTCGAGCAGGCTCGCGAGCGCGCCGAGCGCGGTTCCCCCCATCCCGGTCGACATCACCGCATTGAGATCGATCCAGTCCGGAGCGAGCTGCCTGGACTCCGGCATGACCTGCCAGACCATGCGCTGACCGATGGCGTGATCGACCCTGTGCCAGATCTCGTGCAGATATGCCACAGCCCCGTAGGGTTCGTCTACCAACAGCAGCTTGCCGCTGCGCGGTGAGAACGCGCCAGCGACGAAACCCACTGGAGCGTTGTCCGGCTCATCTGCGAAGAGCTTCTCCAGAGCCTCCTCCGTCAAGGTCCCGATGTACATGTTGCCCATGCCGAGCGCACCGAACAGCTTCGGACCGTAGATCTCCATCATCAGAGCCGAGAGCCCGTAAATGGACTTGGCCATAGGGACTGACAGGGTGTGCTCGGTCGGCGCGATGGGCCCGGACGCCGTCACGGACGCCAGCCCACTCTGCACCTTGGTCATCTCGTTCTTTTCGGCGTCCACCGAGAAGCCCGACGGAGGACCGAGCAGGCGGGAAGCGAGCGGATCGTGCCGAACCCAGTAGCGGCGCGGATCGGCCAGCGCAGTCTCCGTGAAAATCCTGCTCGGCGCGACGTCACCGATGATGTCGTCCCAGGACAGCTTGCGGGGGGAGTGGCACCACCGTGTCGGCAGCTGGGCTCCGTACTCGTCCTCGTCGATACCAAGCTCACGCCGCAGCTTGGCCATGAACTCCGGGTCCTGGGCCTTGCGCTTCAGCTCCTCTATCTTCGCGTTCCGGTCGCCCTCTCCGAGCACGCGTCGCACGTCGGCGACCTTGACCGAGAACCCGTAGATGTTGACGGTGGCGTCCGGGTCCATGTCTTCGAGCCCCTCGAGCGAGGGCCCCTTGGGCATGCGACCCTTGCCAGCCATGACGTTGGCTATGCCGATGGTGATACCGGCTATCGCGAGGAGGTCTCTGCTCATGGTGCCATCCTGTCCATGCGGAGATGATAACACGAGACCATCTTCGTAGCGGCTACACCTCGAAGTCGAGGCCCTGCTCGCGCAGCTTCTGGTACCGCTCCTCATCGAATCGGTACAGCTGTGCCGGCTTGCCGCCGGTCTTGCGCAGCTTGTCGAGCTCCACCAGCACACCGTAGGACAGAAGGCGACGCCTGAAGTTGCGAGTGTCCAGGCTCCCGTTCAGCACGGTCTCATAGACCCGCTGAAGCTCGGTGAGCGTGAACTCCTCGGGCAACAGCTCCATCCCGACCGGATGCCACGGCATCTTGCTGCGCAGGCGCGTCAGCGCTGTGTCCACGATGCCCCTGTGGTCGAAGGCCAGCCTCGGGTTGTCCCACCCGACGACCTGGATCACGTCGAACCAGGCGGCCTCGGCCGCGTCGTCACCGGCTACGACCTCCAGCGTCTCCGGGCGCACCAGGGCCAGGTGAGCCACGGTTACAACCCTCCCGCGAGGGTCACGGCCGACGTCTCCGAAGGTGCCAAGCTGCTCGACAAAGGGGAGCTCGATGCCGCACTCCTCGCGGATCTCACGGCGCAAGCCATCCTCGATGCCTTCGTCCATCCCGAGGAAACCGCCAGGGAGCGCCCAGCTGCCGAAGAAGGGCTCGCCCTCACGGCCGCGCCGGACCAGAAGCACCATCAACTCATGGGTACCCGGATCGATCCCGAAGATCACCGCGTCGGTGGTGATGTCGGCCTTGGGGTAGTCGTAGGTGTACTTCTCGTCGCTCATGCTGGCCTCTCCTGCAGCTCGCGCTGTTCGTGCTTGTTCACGTCGTATCCGTCCGAATCGGGCACGATGACCAGAGCATGCTCACGGTATGTCGTGGCGCCCGGCAGCTGCTGCAGGACACGGGCACGGATGATGTCTCCATCCCGCTTGATGTCCAACACCTCCACGTCGCCCTCCAGCTCCAGCCTGCAGAAGATGACCCCATCGACAATGGTCTCGGCCATGCGCCGGCAGGTCACCCGGAGGCCGAACACCTCTGTCTGTAGCCGGCGAAGATCTGGTGCCGCCGCGGACTCATCAGAGTAGTGAAGATCGTTCTGAAAAAGATCTTGTCCACTCATGCCGCCAGCTCCAGGGTAGTGGTGAAGGTCATGCCCAGGGGCTCGAACTCGTCCCGGAAGGCCGTCCACTTGTCCTCGTGGCCGGTCACCGGGCTCATGGTGTCGGTGAGCATGACGATGTCTTGTGGCAAACACATGACGATGCCAGCCATCATCTGCCGAACGGTCTGGGGCACGCAGTGGGTGCTGGCCTGTCCGGCGATGAGCTTGCGACGGGCGTGGCCCTCTCCGTTCATCAGCTCCCGGAGCAGCTTGGCATCGTACCAGGTGCGCCGGTCGTCCTCCATGTAGATCTCGGCCTGGAAGGCTCCGTGGTTCTCGGTCCAGGGGCACTGGCCCTTGAACTTCCAGTGCGCCTGCTGGCCCGTCGCCAGCTCCCAGCGCCGCAACGCGGTGCGCACAGGGGTCACCAGGGCCTGCCCCGGGGTCCCGACGACGTTGTGTTCGGGCCAGACCATCAGCCCCTTGCCTTGCTTCGCCAGGGCCTCCATGACGCCCATGGTGCCCTTGTCTCCGGGACCACCCTTGTCCATGAGCTCGGGGACGGTCGCGGTGTAGAAGCGCTGAACACCGCTGATGGACGTGCCCACCACGCTGCCACGTACCCAGGTCATGAACGTGAACGACTCGGGGTGCTCACCGCGATCATCCAACCACCAGCCAGGATGGGTGATGTCCATGGCGTGGTGCTCGTCCATGGCCACGAAGATGCGCTTGATGTACCGACTGGCAATGCCCAGCTGCATGATGAGATTCATGGTGCGGTTGGCATCGTCCCAGGCTCCGGGGACGTAGATGGATCCCTTCGGGTCGCAGAAGTCTACGGAGCTGTCGATGAGGAACAAGTCGAAGAGTTCGGTGGACATGGTCACCCCTTGCACGGCAGGTAGGGAGGGTCGTCGGTGATGACCTCTGCGGCGCACAGCTCACGGCGCGTCCCGAGGGTCGGGATGTTCGGGTTCTCCTTGTGACGGGTGCTCCGCTCGACGCGCTGCAAGGCCTCGATGATGCCCATCACGGTCTCGCCGGTGAACTCGGTGTCCGGGAAGGCGCCGCTCTTGTGGGCGCACCGCAGCAGACGCTTCTGCCGACGCGGGTACCAAGGGATGTCGCAGAAGATCTCGGTCGGAAGGATGTCTTCTCTGATGCCGGTGTCCACCATCAGGTCATCGACCCGGGCGACGCGCTCGAGCAAGCCCAGGCTGGTGTACTCCCCCGTGTCGGGGTCCACCGTCGAGTACCAGCCCATGCCGGCCGGCGGTGTGATCCCTGTCCAGGTGGACAGCTCGTCCTCATCGAAGTGACCCTTGTCGCCCCACAGGTCCGGCGAAGGCCTGGCGGTGAGGATGGAGCGGGGCACACCCAGCGCGATGGCCAGCTGGTAGACCTCTCCCTTGGTGAGGTTGCCGATGACGTTCAGGTCGACCTCACCGTCCCCGCCTTTCTGGTAGAACCTCACGACGCGATCCTCGCACTCGTTGCCGGTTCCATGTCGCAGGCCGTTGCCGGTCAGCCGGTTGATGTAGCGACCGATGGGAGCCCGAATGCAGGAGCGGAAGGAGCCGTCGATGGTGGCATCGGCTTCGCGCCTCTCACGGTACATCTTGGCCGCACCGAGGTAGGCGTCGATACAGTCATCGGCCAGGTCGCTCTTCACCTCGGGACTGGAGCGCACGACGGCGCCCTCGATCTGTGTCTGGAGAGAATCGAAGACCGCGCTCAGGTCGAGCTCGACCAGCTCCACCCCGGCCACAACCGCGGCCTCACGGGCACGCTCGAGCGATCCTGGAGACGAGTGGATGGAGGAGTACACGGTGACCACGTTCTCGGCTCCCAGCGCCATCACACAGAGGATGAGCACCACGGCAGAGTCCAAGCCCCCGGAGAGGTCCAGCTCGGCCCTGGGAAGCCCACAGGCCTCGTGATGGGCCTTGATGGCGGCGACGCGGTTGTCGATGAGACCGTTGGCGTCGATGACAGGCATGATGAGCTCCTGTTGGTTCTATTCTGGTGGCGGAGGGAGTGGCATCCAGTGGGTGACCCACGACCAGCTCTTTTCGAGCGGACGAGACCCGGTGTCGTACCACTTCTCTCCGATGCGATGAGCCTGAACGACGAACGGCGTCCCTACGACACGGGCTGGATAGTACGGCAAATACGACGGATCCTTCTGATCCCTGACATAGATGAGGACCTCGCCATCCGGAGCGGTGTCGATGGGCTGCCAGAGGTTCTCTGGTGGTGGGCTGGACATGACGGTCTCCTACCGACCCGAGCCGGGGCGGGTGTACGGGTTCTTCTTCTGGCACCGCCTGATGGTAGCCAGCGCTGATAGGATTGCGGGATCGCCAAGACACAGCGTCGCACTGTTCCAGCTCTCGTCGGGGAGCCCTATGCGGCGGCACTGCTCGATGAGCTTTGTCTTGATGGTCCGCATCGCCCTTCGGTTGGCCACACGTCGTTGTTGGGCGTTCATGGTCTCGGTCTCCTATTGGTCCATGGCGATGCGGCCGACCTGCTTACGGGTACCGGACGACAGATCGATGGCTGGGCTGTCGCTGCCCGGATCGATGAAGAAAGGCTCCGAGAGCGGATCGACGAACTCGTAGCTGTGGACAGGGCTGTAGCCGTGCACCACGGAGAGCACCTCGTAGCCCTCGGGGACAGGCTCACCGACTTGCCCGATGAGGTCGATTTTGTAGCCAGCGGGGGTCCCGCTCTTCTGTAGCCGGCGGAAGACAACAGGACGCCCTGGCAGGCTCTCCTTTCCCTTGGAGCCCGAGACCTTCATCGTTGGGCGCTCCCCGGTGCAGGACAGCTTGTAGGCCGCCGAGACGGCGTTGCGGGTCCAGCTGACGTGGTCCTCGACCAGGTGCGAGCCGTAACCGTACCAGGCGTGGTCGTCGTCGATACCGAGCTCACGCCGCAGCGCCTCCATCTTCTCGGTGCTCAAATCGTCGTAGCCGTCTTCGAAGATGTAGACGGGGTCACGCTCGAGCGAGTAGGCGTCGTTGTAGTCCTTGACCATGTACCGCAGCTGAACTTCCTGATCTCCCGAGTCCAACCGGATACTCACCTGACGGTCCGGCTCCTCGCGCATAGCCGTCGCGATACAGGTCATGCCGCTCTCGACGTCGTAGGTGTCGAAGAGGTAGGAGGGAGTCTCCGGTCGCATGTCTCGGATGGCCATGAAGGCCAGCAGGTCCTTGTTCCAGCGTTGCTGGTGCTCATGCCCAGTGGTGCCCACCGGGTACAGATTGTGCCGCCAGGCCCCCAGCACATTGCTGGTGCTGCGCAGCCCGGACCGCTTCAGCTTGGCGAGCACGCCCAGGTGGTGCTGAGCGCAGCAAGCGCCCCGCATGCCGACCTCGAAGATACGGCTCTCGGGCTCGAGACCGCCGAGGATGCCCAGCAGGTTGTAGAACTTGTGCCGTGGACCGACAACGCGGCCGGACGGAGCGAGGACCGCAGCCGTGACGGACGGCCGCTTCGCCACCGAACTCCACACGGGATGCTGCAGCTGCTTGATGTGCGAAGCCATCTTCCAGCACAGATCGATGATGGCGGCCTCGTCCTCGCAGCGCGCGTCCATCGTCCCCTCGATCTGGCCGCGGAGGATGGCGGTGGTGACCTGGATGCAGTGGTTGAGCATGATGACCAGCGGCTCGAGCCAGCTGACCAAGAAGGACGGCCCGGTGATCGTGAGGATCGGCTCTCGGGGACCGAACACGGTGCCGGTGGGCAGGTAATCGACCTCGACAGAGCCCCGCAAGGCCTGCTCCATGGCCGGCGTCAGACCGTAACCGAAGGCATCGAGGAAACCGCGCTGCTTGATGTTCAGCGAGTCCACATCGGGAAGCATCGCCTGGACCACCTCGGCCAGGTCGCAGGGCACGACCCAGGATCCGCGGCGACGGAAAGAGAGCACGAAGGTCTCCCGACGCAGGGGAAACCCCGCCTGGGCCATGGAGAACTTGTAGCCGTCGGTCAGCAAGACCGAAGGACGACCATTGTGGGCGCCGGTGATGAGGCCGGCGAGCATGGTTTCGAGAGACATGGTGTGCACCTTCTTGTCAGTTCGACAACAACTTACTGTCAGACGTACAAGAAGTCAAGCCATGGATCGGACTTTGTTCATGCTCGGCTTTCGAGCTTTGGTTCCGGTGCACAAGGGGCCCATACGACCCTGACTGGGCCGTCGCGCAGCACGAGCCGCGGCCAGAAACGACCACAGCGGTAGCAGCGGGCCGGTGCGAGCTCGTCATGCCGGATCTTGTGCTTGACGGACTTGCCACACGACGGGCAGGGGGCCTTCAGGTTCGATGGCATGGTGCACCGCTGAGTCACGAACAGAATGGACGTTGGATGGAGATGGGGCCGGAGACAGGACTCGAACCTGCGACCAGAGGTTTACAAAACCACTGCTCTGCCAACTGAGCTACACCGGCGAGATGGGTGGGGGAGATGGTGGGACCGAGCGGATTCGAACCACCGTGCAACCAGCTACTCTTTCGACTGCTTATCAGGCAGAGGAGATACGGTCCCTTATGTTATACGCCTGGTACGCAAAATGGCTGTCCCTCTCGGGCTCGAACCGAGGACCCCGCGCTTAACAGGCGCGTGCTCTACCAACTGAGCTAAGGAACAAAGGTGCCGCTGACTGACCCGCGGCGCGGTCATCCACGTCCTCGCCTAAAAGCAGGGAACGTAATGGTGGGCATGAGAGGAATCGAACCTCCGACCTGTCGCTTGTGAGGCGACTGCTCTCCACTGGCTGAGCTACATGCCCTCGAGATGGTTGCCCGCGGGATCCCGGTCCGAGTGCGAGCGACCAAGCTCTGTCCGTCGAAACGGATTCTCGGTGGTCTACCGGGCCCGCAGGCATGGTGGAGCTGAGGGGGATCGAACCCCTGTCCGGGCCTTCGCTCGGCTGCGCCGACCGCTGCTCCCGCAGCTGCTACGGCCGCCAACGGTCCACCGGACCGTTGGCCCCCCAGAATGCCATTCTGGTGCTCTCCCAACTGAGCTACAACCCCACGGTTGATTGGATGATGGTTGCTGAGGGGGGACTCGAACCCCCAACCTTCCGGGTATGAACCAGATGCTCTGCCAGTTGAGCTACCCAGCAACAGGGTAAAACGATCCAGAGGATCGATCAGACGACCGGCTGGCACTCCGTGCAGCCATGTGGCCCGCAGTCCCGGACGAAGTCGGGATTGGCGCAGGGCACCTGGTGGGTGTGCACGCCGAAGAGGAGGATGAACAAGAACATGGTGATGTCCGTGGATGGTGGTAGAGATGGTGGGCGAGACAGGATTCGAACCCTGTCCAGGCCTCCGCTCGGCTATTCCGACCAGCGCTCCCGCGCCCGCTTCGGCCGCCAACGCTCCACCGGAGCCTTGGCCATCTGCCGTGTCGAGGCAGGACTCTTCCAGCTGGGCTACTCGCCCGGAAAGGGGGATGCCGTTTTAGACGATGACCAACGGAGAGACGCTCTCCTCGTCTGGGGATCGAACCCAGGACCTCCGGCTCCAAAGCTGTGCAAGCGTTAGCCGGCGCTCTACCATCTGAGCTAACGGGTCACGCATCACGCTGGTCGTCGAATAGCTACTCCCCTGGAGGCCCCTGCCCGGCGCCCGGCGGCGTTACACTTGCACAGCCTCCCGGGAGTGCCGGGATGCCGCCTTCGTTCGGACAGGTATCCTCCAGGCTTTTGCCCGGCAAGGTGGTAGGGGTAGCAGGATTCGAACCTGCGAATACTGGGACCAAAACCCAGCGACTTCAACCACTTGTCGACACCCCTGAAGATGATGATGGGCTCGGTCGGGCTCGAACACCCGTTACGGCGACGACCGACTGGAACCAGAATGATGGGCTCGGTCGGGCTCGAACACCCGTTACGGCGACGACCGACTGGAACCAGAATGATGGGCTCGGTCGGGCTCGAACACCCGTTACGGCGACGACCGACTGGAACCAGAATGATGGGCTCGGTCGGGCTCGAACCGACGACCCTCCGGTTATGAGCCGGGCGCTCTGACCAACTGAGCTACGAGCCCGAAGTCGATAGCTATATCTCTGCTTTTCGGTACCCAGCCCGCCTGGCCGCTTCTTCCGTTCTGAAGCATCGCTCGGGGTTTGTCTGTGGGTACCATCGCTGCCCAGGCATGTGGTAGATCATCGAGTCCTTGTTGCCCTTGATGGGGTAGCTCGCGGGGCAGTGTCCATCCCTGAACGAGGGTATGGATGTGTGCATACATGCCAGCATCAATAGAAAAATCACGCTCTCTCCAGGGGCTACGCCCCGTCTCCCAGCGCGTCTATCTCGGAAGCGTGCTTCTTGACCTCCCTCAGGCTGACCAGCAGGCGTTCGGTGTCCGCCATGACCACGTCCGTCTCCAGGGCTTCGATGCGTGACTTCAGGCCCGCCAGGCGCATAG
>Ga0307928_10001123_pt1 | contig 20201 bp, 15 predicted proteins | sample AceLakmetagen232_FD_201815 | JGI IMG/M metagenome (GOLD analysis project Ga0307928, IMG submission 201815) | Saline water microbial communities from Ace Lake, Antarctica - #232 | ecosystem: Environmental > Aquatic > Non-marine Saline and Alkaline > Saline | place: Antarctica: Ace Lake... | reverse complement strand
TGCCACAGTTGGCTCCAGGTATCAGGGCTGATCAAGCTTATTATTCGCGTGATATTACGGGACCGCTTTATGAGCGTGGACGTCAGGATTACCTGCGCCTTATGGGTGGTGCCATAGGCGGCGATGCTGCTGTTATGGCTGGTAACGTCACTGGAATCGACCCCAATAAATTCTGGGACCAGGCTGTCCGAATGGCCACCTCTCCTGGCGGTGCGATGGCAACTGAACAGCTGATGAATCTACCAGCTATGCAGAATCTCATGGGGGGTAACCCCATGGATACGTACAACTCCGTTTTTGCGCAACGGCATCAGTTGGCTACACCCATAGGGGGTTATGTAGATCCCAATAACCTGACGAGTGAGAATCGTATTGCGGAACAAGCTGACGCATTCGCACGTGCGCTGGCGCATGAGATGCGTAAGACCCCTGATGGCGGCACCGGACTTATGCCCAATACGAGCTTCACACAAGGGTTCAATGATAAGCAGTTCGGGCAAATGCGGGATTTCATGCTGGCTAGTGTGCCGGAGTTCCGAGGCGGTTTCCAAGGACAGGCGGCACCTGCCATGCCGGAACAAGTAGCTATGGTAGCCCAGATGGCTAAAACAATGTCCGCGTTGGGCGATTTGATGGGTACCCGTGATATGAGCCAGCTAGTCCAGGGTATGAATATGTTTACGAATGGGCGTAGACAGACCATGGGCGGCATAGCTCAGATGCAGCAGGACTTCGTCGATATGGGCTCAGCTGCTGATATGATAGGCGTCAGCGGTGAAGAGTACATGCGGGTAACGCAAAATTCATTACAGGCGCTGCATAAATTCGGACCTAATTTTACTACGCCACGTATGGTGCAATCGCTCAACCTAAAAACTATAGGGGCAAGGGACGTGTCGTCCAACCCGAACCGGACAGAGCGCGCCGTTGCGGCCCTGACGGCCATAGGTTTTGATTCGCCGGGTGGCCGTAGAGCTACAGTGGCCCAGATGCTGTGGGAGCAAGGCGCCATCGGGGAAAGCGACTACGGGCAGTGGGCTGATGCCATGGAGAACGGTAGCCTGGAGGCACAAGTACAGGCATTCCGCCAGATCGGTAACGTGTCCGGGATGGGTGCGGATGAGCTAGAGCGGGCACTTTACAATGAGCCATATATGGCACGCGCATACGATAGATTACGTAATAAGGTAGGCGTTGATGATCAGATAACACGGGCCCAGAATCGTGAAATGGGTTACGCCGTTAGCACCCAAGGGCGTGCCACTGCAATGCGCAGATTACGTGGGCAGGGTTTCAGAGCCGATAGGGAAACGTTGACTACGACACAGATGTCACGTTTCAGCATGGCGGCCCAAGGCGATAAGATGTTGGCTGCCCACGTACCCGAGTTACAGGCCGCGTATGATGAAGCAGGCGGCGGTTCAAAAGGTATGGCAGCTGTGCGGAAGCTGGTCAATGGATCATTCAGCGGTATAATGCGCAGCAAAATGTTGGGCGCGTTATCACAGGCAGGGGACGAAGCCAATGTAGATTTGGGCACGGCCCAGATGGGTAACGAGTCCCGCCGCGGTGTAAATGCCAGGATGAAGGCCATACAATCTATGGGCGGAGATACCTCTGGCTTCCGCGGTTACAGATCGTCTATGCGTGATCTAGACACTCAGATGCAGCAGGCGATTGCTATGCCTGCAGGCGCAGACAGGGACGCGGCCATAGCGTTAGCGGAGCAAGGATATAGCGAGATTTCATCCTCGATGGACGCGGGCTATGAAGGCCACGCCAGTTACGAAAACGTCGTGGGCCGGATTACACGCAGTATGGCCCGAGACGAAATAGGCCCTATGCAGAATACCGTTATCGGTAGGGTTCAAAGAGGCATGCGTGCTGGCTTAACGCCGCAGGGCGTACGGCAACAACAGGAAGGTATCGTAAATGGACTGCGAGAGCTGGATAAAATGCGGGAAGACGGTACGCTTGACGAAAAGCGGCTTGCGAAGTTAGCGGCCCGTTTCGGCGCTTCGTCTATACTCTCTGAAGAAGAACGTACTACCCTGATAGGGTTGACTACCGTCGACACCAATACCGGGTACCTGAGTAGCGATGACATCACTGCGCGTTATACGCAGGAAGCCCAGACAAGAGAGTCCCTGATTGCTAATATTTCAGACGCAGAAACCGTAAAGAATATCTTGATGATGACGCCTGAACTAGCGTTTGCGGCGGACGGGAAGGGGCGCGAAACAAGGTTGAGGCCTGCTATAGCGGGCCAATCAGAGAAATCGAAGCAATTTACTTCTGCGTATAGTGATCTGCACAAGACACCAGGACAACGGACGTATGATTGGTTTCGTGGTGACGCCAGCTTTGATAAGGTTCTTGGCATGGAAGAAGGGCCCATACTGTTCACCCCTTCCGAGATAGCTAAACAGCAAGCCAGCGAGGCGGCGCCGTCAAGCCGCAAATCCGGTGATTCCGGTACTAATTGGCTACTGCTTACCCCTTCCGAGATAGCTAAACAGCAAGCCAGCGAGGCGGCGCCGTCAAGCCGCAAATCCGGCGGTGACATGGAGTTGGTAGGCAGTGTAACGATGTATAATGCAGCCGGGAACCCGATCGGTACGCTGGACGCAGATAATTTGGCCATTGCAGGTTTTGGAGGCAGGTAATGCATGTATTCGGATACACAACTGTAGGTAAGGGTCGCGGTAACTTCGTATCGTTTGACGTAGGTACCGCAGGCGGTAAAGGGGCACAGTTGGTCATACCCGGTGACCCATCTACGGGTGCTGCGGTTGGGCGTGCCGTGGGCTCTTTGTTCGGGCTCGATGACGAGGGCGAAGCAGTCGGGGGCGCAGTAGGTTCGGCCCTGGGTTCAACATACTACCCGCGTGCCGCGGCTGGCGATTCTATGCTGGTAGTCGATGTTAATTTCACACAGCAGGAGAAGTACTCTACAATACATTGTTTCAATGATTCAGTGTGGACATACGCGTTCGGACATAACGCAGCCGCTAGTACGGTAAACCTTACCTTCCTGACCTTTTTAGCCGGGTGCGCAGATGGGGTCAACAGTGACGGCTCCGCTGATAATCCGCTCAGGGCCCTGATAACTGCTTATGGCGAGAATCGTATTTCGAAGACGCAGCGCATGGCGTACGTATCGCTGGGCGCTAATATAAATCTCAGGGGATTCATAGTGGGCGTTAAATCCTCCACCCATTCTGCGGAACACAACATTCAGTCGTACGGCGTGACCTTGCTGGCCGTTAACCCTCAGGTGGTATAATGATTAACCATGCCAGGACATTACTGTTGAATCGACAGTCGGATTACTTTGACGACGTCACAGGTGCCGCTTACATTCCGTCAGAATTCTATCCCTTGCTGTTGACGCCCACGTTACAGTCTATTTATGGGTTGCTCATCCCGACAGGCCTTATCCCGGAGGCTGAGGCGCAAGTGGGTAATATGTTGATGCAACTGCTACATACACCAGAACTGGAGTCCACTACCCTAGGACTGGATAGCAGGATAACGTATCCCACGTCTGGCTGGTCTGTTTCCAATTTTGCGCTGTCACCTGTGCAGGTAACGGCACACCAAAGTGGGGGCTCTGATGTAGTAGCGCGTTATGACGTGTTAGGTGCGCCTAACACGTCACTGGCTGATTCCGGCACGCATGTATGGAAGATTAGATATGTTGATTTCCAGACGGTGGAAGTACAGCACGATCGCGGGATCACGTATCAAGTAACGATAGCGCCTACGTCGGCGCCCGTGAGTTTGCCTGTAACGTTGGTTCCGGATTACCTTACTGCTTATTTCGAACTCCCATCTGGTAGTTTAACGGCGACCTTCGTAGCGGAATATACCGTAGTGCTGCCCACCCCTTATAAGGTAGGTGATGTACTCAGTAGCGTTGAGCGGGCAGCGTTATCTGCTCCTGCGGTACATACCATTTTTAACAGCGATGACACAGATGAGGTATACGCTAACATGAAAGAAATATGGTTGGCGGATAACGAAGGTTCTATTCGGTTGGGTGCGTTCATATTGGCATACCTTTACCGGCTAGAGGGACACAGGCAGGTGTAGCCATGGCAACACGACGACAGAACAATGAACTACAGGTTGTAACCTTCGTAGAGCATCCTACAGTGACAATCGATGAGGTTGCGTATCCCGTCAGTCAGATCCGGGTAAACCTGCAAGAGAACGCGGTGCCCAGCGTAGACTTGACTATTGATCCCGCGCACAGGCCCGGTGGCGATAATCAAACAGCCACATTAGCCACATCGTATAAGATGGCGGAATTGTGGGATAAGTTGCAGTTGCTGGTAGTGGATAGGGACGTACGTTGCAGTTTGGCGTTTAAGGCTATTTCCCCCGTCGATGATAACGAGATTCAAGAACTAGACCTGCAAGACTGGTTGCTGGCATCCGCCGGGATTGCGGGTTTCTCGGCAGATGGTAATTTCGCCGTGCGGATTCAATTGCGGCACCCCGCCTACAAACTGGAGCAGTCAAGCATGTTCGTGGGGAACATCAGCAAGGAAATCAGGACTGACTACGATTTCAGCGCGTCAGGCTTCGATAACATAGTCAAGGGCCTAAAAACTACACTGCAGCTTCTTGCCACAGATGAGTTGCGCCCAGACTTCAGTGCGCAAGGTGTTGATTCAAGTGTTAATGGAGCCTTAATTCGATTGCGGGAAGTGGCTGCCGATGCATTCACTACTCTGGAGTGGGATCCCACGTTATACGCAGCATACGGTGCTACCTATGACGACTGGCCGTTGAGTAACCAGATGGACGACTTCGAGCCAGATTTCAAAAATGCTTTAGCCCGTGAGGTTATAGGCCTTACAGAGTTCAACCCATGGGAATTAATAGCGCAGCGTATTGTCAACTCTTGGTTTGTCACCATCGTGCCCACGTACACAGAAGCCACGCTGAAAATGGTACCCTCTACTCCTTGGCAAGACTGGAAATATTATATCGAAGATACGGATATAGCGGATATCAACTTCCCCGGTGGTGACTTGCGGGAAGTAGCCGGGGTAATCAGCGGTGACTGGTACTCTATTAACGCCGGTGCAACGACATATTTGGATACGGCCGGCTCCGGGGAGAGTAAGAACATACTACAGGAGGCTGGATACGTATGTAATGCCGCGATATCGGGGACTTACGGCGCCGCTATTCAGAGCCTTGCAGTACCGCAGTGGTTCACGAAGGCACTCGCATCTAAAGCTGCCTTTAACCTTTTTACATGGCTGAACGAAGGTGCCACACAGCGAACCCCTGGTAATATGGGAGATACACAGGACGTGATCGTCGTGAATGGAAACGTATATGCGGTAGATAACGATACCTATGTAAGCTCCATCCGACTTATAGCTAAACAGACGTTTCTCGGGTTGTTCCGCCAGACAGTGCAGGCCCCGATACAATTGCGTTTATTGATCCAGGTACCCACGGGTACCGAGGCGGCCGCGACTGGCGCCCAGGAGCCATTACTCCCAGGTTTCGTTTACCGGCTCCAGACCACGCCTACTGTAGAAGTCGAGACATCACGGCCCATAATGGAGATGTATGTTACGCAGGTGGTGCATGTCATCGATGCCCAAGCCGCAACGGCGTCGACATCGTTGTCTGGTAGATATATTCGACCCGAAGGCGGGTTTCCTGATATAGTAGTACCACCTACTGGGAATCCTGTATGGAATGGCGAGGCACCCCCGGCCACAAACGCGGATGGAAGCTAATATGAACACACCAGAATATGACACATGGGTGACGGACCCCTCGCCAGATAACATGGCGCATGTTATCCGCACGTTAGAACCTACGATCAATTCAGAAGTTCAACGATACACGGGGTCCAAACCTTTGCTGCGCAGCAAAGCGAAGACGCTGGCTGTGAGCGCTGTACGGTCTTACGATCCTGCTCAGGGTGCACGATTACGTTCATGGGTAGTCACCCAGATGCAACCGTTGTCACGGTACGGGCAACAGCTTCGACCAGTTCATGCAGCTGAAGTAGCGATTCGGCAGGCAGCAGAAGTCAACCGGCAAAGTGAAGAGCTGGCAGATGAACTGGAACGTGAGCCCACCGTCGAGGAATTGGCGGACATCACGGGCATTTCAGTGCAACGCATAACTAAATTGCGGGAACGGGTGAAGCCATCCGTAATGGAAGGCGTCTTTGCACCTACGGGTGAGTCAGACGAAGGCAATTCATTGCCAGGTACGGTGTTACCTAATCGACTCGGGACCGCGGAAGAGATCGTATACGAATCTCTGGATGCCCGTGATAAGCAGATATTTGACTGGAAGACTGGTAAGCACGGGAAGGTGTCGCTGACGAATCAGGACATAGCTAAGCGACTGGGGCTGACCCCGGCGTCCATCTCACAACGGAGTGAGCAGATGGCGTTACAGATCAGATCTAGTGCGGAGACAGCGTAATGTTTACGGATGCTATACAGTACATGCAGGACTGCCATAAAGAGAGCCGCACCGCGTTGAACAATGTGACGCGCAAGCAATGGTTCGCGGTACCCGCTGTTACGATGCCGGCGCTGATAGCTAAGTTTGATTCTACTGCGGAGAACACCCGCTGGTCCGCGTTGTACGAGAGTGGTAGGGGCGTTAGCAGTGGACCCGATGTAGTCACTACGTCGGCGCTGCGGGCCCAGATAGCTTTCCTATGCGGCTGTCGTCGTGATGTGCGTATGCAGTTCGCTGCAGGTAATGCGGATCGTCAACGGGGTTCCTTAGACTGGGATCGATACATGCAACAACGGTTGACATTTATACAGGCCCGGTTAGAGTTGATTAAGCAACGACTTGTGATGACTGAAGCGGATGGCGCAGGGGGAACAACATAATGACTGTTGTAGCCACAACTACGAGTTACGCAGGCAGGACGGTAGATATCGAACTGATGCAATCAGTGCAGACGTTAGAGAGCCCACAACGTATGGAGTTATCATTCTCTGCACAGGCCACACGTATAGTGACCGGAGCCCAGAAGTTGATACAACGATATGCGTTGCTCTTTCTGTCGACAATCGGTACTGTACGTTTCGATATGGCACAGGGCACGTCTCTGATAGCCAGTGTGATATCTGGCGCCGTGCAGACAACTGGTGGTGTGAATATCGCGTTCGCAGATGCGAATCAGAGGGTGCTACAGCAATTAGTGGAAGAGGACCAGCAGGAGGATCTATTCGGGGAGTTGCCTGATGATGAAACCCTGGTAAATGCTGTGCTAATCAGTACCGACATCGATTACGCGCAAGCCACTCTGTTTATGCGTATTTTATTAACTACTGCAGCAGGCGATAACATAGTGTTCGTATTGCCGGTAACCGCAACGAGGTAAGGATATGGCCGAAGCAATTACACTCAGTGACGTGGATCAGGATGCGTTCGATGCAGCAGAAACCCTCTTGATTACGCTGTTACGAGAAGAGAACCCCACATTGGATGCGCGCAAGGGTACTGTGTTGCGTGATTTGCTCATTCGTCAAACAGCCATAGTGGTTGCTGCGGATAATGACCGGTACGACCAGTTGCAGGCCCGTATGTCGTTGAATGCGTTGCGTGAAGACCCAACAGCAGCGGAACCAGATGATGTGAATGACATCCTCTCCAATTTCCTAGTCAGCCGTAATCCAGGTGAGTTGTCGACAGGTTCGATACAGATAAAGGTGAGCGGCGTGACGGGGGTGACACTTGCGGCAGGTACCCGTTTCTCTACGCTGGGGGGATTACAGTTCGCGTTATCCGAGTTGGTGAGCGCACGCATAGCGCCTGACCTGAATGCCGGGGAAGTCCCGTTAGTGGCGTCGGACGACGGAACCTATTACTACTTTATTGCGCCAGCACAGTCGGTAGAAGCCGGTGCAGATTACAATATCAATGAAGGCACTGTACTGGATCCCTCGACTACTATATACGGATTCATCACGGCGCAGGCCTACACATTGTTTGCTGGCGGCGTAACGGACGAGACAATAACAGAAGCCATTACCAGGTTGCCTACCGCTATATCCCATCGCGCCATGGAGAGCCGTCGATCGATAGAGGCGCAACTACGTGATCAGTTCGAAGACAGTGACATCACGATACAGGCATTGTCTACCCAGGGTTACGGCGACCTGACACAGCTGCGTGATAAACATAACCCTATGGGATTTGCAGTCGGGAGCCGCGTCGACATTTACGCCCGTACCTTCGTGGCACCTACTACCGTCACCATTCTCAAGGAAGCCACACTCGTGGCTGGGAGTTACGTGTTTACGTTGGCTCCAGCCGATGCCCCTGGTTTTTACGCCATACGTAGCATATCGGAACCCGAAGCTGTCATATCCCCTGATATGGATTTCGGGGCCGTACCGGTGTTGGGTTCGTACGCATTTACTGAGGTGCGTAGCGCAGTGGGGGTCGCGGATACGTTCCATGACATAGATGCCAGCACACCGGCAGAAGCCTACTTTACGGTTTACCAGCAAGCGGTGGTAACCTTAACAGGTGTGGCACCAGCCGGTACCACACATACGTTCAAGGTAGAGGTGTATGTGGCACCAGGTTTGGACGACATCCAGACCTTTGTCGACTCGGACCAGATACGTAATCTGGAGGCTGACCAGCTCGTACGCTGCCCGCTCATCTGCTTGGTGGGCGTGAATGTCATGGTGTATTACGATAGTCGTTTCCCCGTTGACGCCGCGCAACTGGAACAGGATTTAGCGGCATACATCAACACGCGTAGCTTTGTACCGCGCCTAATGCGGTCGGAATTGGCCAGTATACTGCACAGTGGCGGCGTCACACGTATAGACATGACAGATACGGGTTTCGAGCTGTCGGGTACCATTAACGACGCCGAAGGCACTACGCATGTGCTTGCCGGCGATAGTCTGGACATTACCACGATAGAGGACGCAGACGCCCTTATAGCTGACGAGACATGTGTGTTCGCTGCCGAGGAATGTAACATCCACGTAGAGATAATAGCCGAATGAAAGAAACCACTACATTAGTACCGTCAGAGTATGTGAATAATGGTAACTGGTTATTCAACTGGTTAGGTCTTTTCTGGCAGTCTGTATTCGCTGATTCAAAGCTGGTCAAGCAACTCCAGACCGGTAATGGCCTGTTAGCCGGGCAACTGTATCTCAAGTTCCAGGAGACCGAGGATCTGCTGAATCGCAATTTAGTGCCGGTGTATCATCGTGAACGCTGGTACCCGATTACGTTACGGCTAAGTGAACGAGATACGGGATCTGCGGCTAGACTGCGACTCGGTATGGACCCACTCCCTCTAATTGGGCCCCAGACATCCAGTGAGTTTCCGCAGGGTGAGATATTCCAGGCTGGCGGCAACATCAGATTCGAGTCGCTGGTAGGCTATCCTATGGGGGACGCCGTGGTTGACATCGTGACGTGTGTCACCGATAGGATACAGCACCCCGATACCGTGCTCGTCAACGGCACTGATTTCATCGTTGAGGACGGCACCATCTATTTCAAGAAAGAAGTGGATCCATTTGATTCCGGCGCCTTTCCCCGTCGTACCGTGCAGACAGATGACGGGGCCCTAGACGAGATAATACTGTGGGGCTGTTCCGCTTTGTTCGACAACGAGTACATCCAGAACTACATCGGTTACGTGCTGAACACTAGCGGTGACTTTCAGTCGAGTACCTTCTTTCAGCGGATGTTGAATGGACTCTGGGACGTACATAACGCAGGTACCAATATCGCTAGGTTCAAGGCTGGCCTCGGTGCTATTCTGGGCGAACCCGTGGTGAAGGAGACAACGGAGACAGTCGATAGGATCTTAACTACCTCCGATGCCATCCAGGTCATCACGGACAGTCATGTGTATTCGTTACACGTCGACGCCACCCTCCGTAGCGCAGTCGTGCCGGGAGCCGTACTTGAATACGGAAGTTTCCTTACAGAAACTATAAGACTCTACGAGACACTTGACCCCATGAAGCTGAACGCAGTCAGCGAGTACGGGGAACGTTTGAAAGAAGACGCCCACGCCATGTTCTTCGGAAAAGAGCTATTCCGCACTGATATGCGATACGGAATAGGCGCTTCCTGGGACGATTCTGACATCGTTAACACAGGCTTAGACGCCAATGGTAATCCTAAGCTCAAGTTCGACCTATACGGGGCACCGGAAGATGTAACTGCTTTCTGGACCGATTTCTGGAGTTATCTTGAGGCGCGGAACCTGTCAAGCGAGACTTGTTTCGAGGAATACCTCTATGATATAGTGACACCATCGGAAGGAGAAGTGTACGGTAGCGTTCCACCGTTGGAGTACTTCATGCGGTACTTCCTTCGGGCCAACGCCGTGATTGTGGTGGTGGAAAGGGAACACTTATCGTCCGCACCGGAAGATGTGGATTCTGTAGCCCTGTTACGAACGTTGAAGGGGGTACTGCCCGCACATATACTGTTGTTCATTGTTGAGCATCGGTACGTAAGCGACGAATACGATCTAAGCGACTTGGGCAGCGATTACACCCAGACGTATGCGACTACCGCTACTGATGCGGCTAGGCCGGGTTTACCTTCCACTGTTACATTGACATATCGGGATCATAAGCCCGTAATAAGTTGGATACCAGGATGTCTGGACAATAGGAGCGGAGATACATGCGAAACAATCTAGTATTGAGTAAACTGGCAGCAGGTTGGGCAGCAGGGCATGTAACAGCGGCCTGGAAAGGCCCTAATGGCGAGCTCGATGTCTTTTACGAGCACCACAACGTGATCAGCTATAATGCTGCTGACGTCATGGCGCACTTACTGGGCGGCAACTCCCAGTACGCCCCTGGCTACATCGGCTTCATCTACGGTGGCACACACGCTACGCCTGGTTTCACGGATCCCCCTACCAGTCGTGATCAGACCTGGTCTGGCTTGGCTACTGAGCTGGCTGATGCCTCGACAAAGGGAAATATCCTGATCGCACCATTCTCTAACGAACCCGGCTTCACAGTAGACGGCAGTACAGCGCTTTACACCGGAAACAAGGTCGCATTCGCTGCGCATAGCGGCGAAGTACTTCAGTACGGTTTCGCTACTTCCCCCGCTGACAACCCGTATTCAGACGCGTTGGCCGATGGTGATTACTTCTATCATGCAATGCTGTTGTCCCGCATAGTTACGGGTAGCGTTGTGTCCTTCATTCCTTTTGCTCGTGTGTCATTGAAACTTGCGGCAGGCTTTCCCACAAAGCCAGTAGGTTGGGACCTGGCATTATTCTGGGATATTTCGTACGCGTAACGGAGGTATAGACAATGGCATGGGTAGCAATACATGGTTTGGCAGATGGTGAAAATGTAGAGTCCACCATCCTTAACCGCCCCATCTACGAACTGGTGGAACGTACCGCCTTTCTGCATCAATGGTTGAGCGGTCTGGTCGGTGCCGGGCTATTTGAATCCGTACAGCTTACCGAAGTACCGTTAACCACGACCGGGACCGAAGCGCCCGCCGTACAAGACTTTGTATATTTGGATCCGGCGTTGGGTACTTACTCCAAAGCATTGGCCACCGTGTCTTTGCTCGACAGCTACACAGCTGACGCCACATCATTTGCGGTCGGACTGCTTACGACCAAGGAAACCACAACAGGGACTATCGTGTTGTACGGGAAGACGGCGTTGACCAGCAATGGTAGCGGGTGGACCCTGTCTGAACTCCTGGAGTCTAATGAGACTTTCAGGAACGGCCCGTACTACCTCTCAGCCTTGGAGTCGGGCAAGATGACTGCAAACCCTTCGGGGCCTCACGTCTACCTGGGTTACTTCATGGAAGATGCGGATAGCGCCGGCACCGGCGACTTCGCATTGCTGAGTCCGCAGTATAAGGACATCGCAGAGTCACACGTGCATCGCGCATACCAGATACTGACTCAGCCTGCGGGACGCAACAGCTTTAGTGGTACACTGCCGACGGATACCCATTCGGTGTTGGGCTTCCAGGGTGACACGGTTCCTGCCGCTGGCGACGACATCGCACGGCTTGTCCCACTTGGAACCTGGACCGGGTTGGCGGATACCACTTACACTATTTGGCTTTCCAATCTGATCGGCACAACAATAGGCACGTCTGCCGCCCCTACTGATTTCACCGACTCTTATCTGCACTGGACATCGTCCGATGGAGCAGAGGGTAGCGGTTACTCCCGCGTATGGTCGTATGACTCACCAGTCGCTATCGGGACTAAAGGACTGCTGGCATCGCTGGAGAACATAGATGACACTGATTGGGATAGTCCTTACATTGTAGCAGCAGACGCTGTGGGCAAGCGGACCTGGACACTTGAGGCCCCGACCCAGACTGGCGGATGGCTGGCCCGGGACTACAGACAGTATTTCGACTCCTATGCCAGTGTGGACAACAAGCTATCCTTTATCTTGATAGGGGGCCCACACAGTTCATCTGACGACAGGAACTTCGATACGGTCACCGTGAAGGCGTTGGACTTCTTCCCGTTGACGTACACTGGCCAACCGACTGACGGTGACACCATCACGATCGATGGTGCCATCTTCGAAATGGACAGCAACAGTGCCGTTACTGCTGGGAACACGAGTGTCACGATCGGCGCTACATCAGCCGAGACCTACACCAATCTGGTAAACGCGATTGTGAACCGGGCCTTACCCAATGTGGATGTCGCTATTGCGGTTGCATCGGACAACGTCCATATCGGAAGTGCAGTAGCGGGTGGTCCCACCATATCAGAGAGTCTGGGTAACGCGACACTGGGTACAGTGGTACAGGGCGACGGTAATCTGCTTGCAGGTACCGCACCTAATCTCTGGATCTATGACAAAGACCGGATCATGCTGGTAACTGATTACTGGACCAGCGTAGCTTACTGGACCCCAGAAGATTTGGATAATGGGCTACGGATCATAGCCATCCCTTACAACGACTCCGGAACCGCGGCTACCGCGAACACCATTGTCGTAGGTGACTACTGGACCTCAGAGATAGCAGACGAGGCCCCTGGCGCTAACTTTATGTACGCTATGGGTATGCAGGCCGCGTTCCTGGCACATTACCCACCCGTACCTAAAGGGGTGGCTACATTTGTGTTGAACGGTGTCGAACTCAACTCAGACGCCATCTTTACCTCCTCCGAGTCCACGTACGGTATCGGGAACAGTACCCTTTACTGGTATTCCGCGTTATACGCTGATGTTCCCTGGGCCCGTGATTGGGTTAGTGTGCTCAACCCCGGTACTTACACGATGCAGGGTATATTCTACTTCGTGCGGCAGAGCCAGTCCACAGGGGTTGTGACGTCACTCAGGCCACATACGGGCTCCCCCATCAAGGTATATCAATGCGGAACACAGGATAACGGCAACGTAGGTGATTTGGCGCTCGATCTCGACCTGAATATGGAAACGGAAGACAGCACGCTGCCCGGTTATCAGGTGGTGAAGGACACAGACGGCCAGAAGCTGATCAGGGGCCCCGTAGTGGAGCGCATCGTTGTGGTGCCCCCACTTACCCTTACACAGTCAGCTGGAGCCGCTTCAGGCCAGGGAGTCGTCGAACTCTCCACCGGTGACACCTTTGCTGGCGAATTCGAGGAAGTAGCACTGGAGAACGCCAAACAGCAACTTATCGGGATGTTCCCTTACGTGCAGCTGTTGGGCTGGACTACTGGTGGCTCCGCCAACGTACCTACTGGTTTCGTGGCTAAGTTCCGTGTACCGCACACACTGGACCCCACCTCGCAATACCGGGTCATTGTCTACATGACTGTGTTTGGTGAGACCGACATCGCATGGATGGCAGACGCCTACAGGCTGACCGCTGGTGTGGAGTTCACTTATAACGTGTTGCCCGACTTCTCAGCGATTACACTGTCCGAAGCCTGGAATACGCTGACGGCCGGACTGATGGAAGGTACTACCCTTACAGCTGAGATACCATTCGGTGACGACAGCATCGCCAGTCCGGATAACATCTACGACGCATACGACCCCATGCTGATACACAACAATGCGAGTGAAACCCCCTCTACAGATGTGCAGCGCAAGATAGCACATGTACTGGGCAGTTCGTTCCCGACTACTGGAGATTTTCCTGCGACGCCGTACGTGAAAGCAGGCAGTCTAGTAGCTATCCGGGTATCACGTGCAGATGTTGCGGATGCCACGAAGGAGTATACAGGGAAGTTGGGCTTCATCAATATCCGCTGGCGTCTTGTCCGGGTTAACTAAAAGGAGAGGTAGCTATGGCAGCGCCACTGCAAGCCGAATGGCTTAACCAGAATTCCCTACGGGCGTACCCCTTCCAAGAAGACAAACTGCGCAGGGCGTCGAACCCGGCAGGTGGTGTTCTGGCCAGCGTGTACGTACCTAACAAGCTCATACTTGATATGGTACTGACTGTCGGGCTGGATGATCCCACGACACCAGTACGGGTGTACTTATCGCAGTTGTCACTGGTTAACGATTTGCTGACGTTGGTGCTGTCCGATACAGCCGCTACCGTTGTGGCTACTGTCGCCGTTAATCTGGCCACGCATACCATGAATGACGGATACGCGTTTGCTGGATCAGGGCTGGATTACGCTGATGCGCGTGGCCGTATTGTCATAGGTGATGTCACGGATCTCGAAGACAGCATCCCTCCTGGCATCTATACCTTCGTTATCGGCGAGACCGAGTTCGAGGCCACGACTGTGCGTCCAGATGTGCGGGCTGTCAGCTCGTTGCGCACCGACTATCTAGGTGCGGAGTCAGGGCTGATCACGGGCCACGTTAAACTATTGGCCGGCATCAATGTTAGGTTGACCTACATCGCGGCCCAGAATGCGATTCGCATAGACGCTATTTCCGGCGCTGGACTAAATGAGGAATGCGATTGTCCCGACGATACAGGCGAGCCTGTGCTTACCATCAACGGTATCGGCATCAACGATGTCACCATTGAGGGCGATGGGGAATGCGTAGACGTGGCGACTGTAGGCAACAGGATTATCATCAGTGACAGTTGTTCCCAGCCATGCTGTGATTGTACCGAGCTGGAGTTCTTGACCGAATCGCTGAAGATCCTGGACAGTTCAATAACGACGATGCAAGCGTATGCCAGCCAGTTGGACGCCAGTATCACGAACTTCGTAAATACCTACGTAATAGCGTTGGGGACAGCATAGTGTCAATCGGCGATGAATATCTTACGTCTAACTCTGCCATTGCTTATCCGTTCCAAGAGGACGCACGGGGACTGGCGCGTATGGATGATGCAGCGCACGGGAGCCCGGCTAAGCTGCCGTCAGACGTATTCGTAGACGGATTGCTTATGCTACCCGCTGACGAGCTATCTGTCATTTATCTGACGTCGCTCACTAAGACGGGGACGTCGTTGGCGTTCCAGTTCAGTAACGCAGATGGCGATTCCGTATTGGCAGCCACAGTAGATACGGCCGCCTGGGATCTGACGGCTACCTACCAGCTGATGACTGTAGCTGAAGACGATGCGTTTGCCAGACTCACCGTGCTGACATCCGCGTTCGTATCATACTTCAGTGCCTTGACTGCCGACAGTTTCGTGGAGACAATACCCATGGAGCACGGTGTCGTCAATAACCGCACACTACGGATCGAGACCCTGAAGTTACTGACTACATTACCTGACCCCCCAGAACCTGACGTACCTGGCGATATAACGGGCGATGTGACCCTAATAGCGGGATACAACACTCGACTGATCCTGAATTCCGAGATCGTGGGCGAGAGTAGTGATACGACCGTAATGGGTATAGATTTCATACCCGGGGATGGTGAAGGCCGTGTACCTTGTGAAGAGGAAGTTACGACAATAGTACACCATCCATTTAACGGAGAGATAATCCCTGATGGGCAAGGAAATGTGATGCTGGAGACCGACGGGTGCTACGGTATCGTACCTACGGTAGCGGGTGGTCTTTTCCGGCTCGAAGGTGTCTGCGCGGCATGCTGCTCTTGCGATGATTACAATGCTGTCCTCAAGACACTGGAGGGCTTATTCGCCCGCGCTGGTGGCGTTGACTATCCTGACGGTTCGGCGCTAAGTCAACTCAATGATGCAGCCGCTAAGTACACCACCGGGGTGGAAAGCTACAACACCTATATTGCACCTAGTCTCACTGAGCCCAAGTGGTTGGTTAACGCAGTCAAAGGTATGCCACTCTCTGACGTGATCCGTCGTGGAGCCTCAAACTATGTCACGATTGTGTGTGAACTCAGGAACCTGGGCGCAGATGATCTGGACCCGGTCAGCGTAGAATTAGCGCTGACAAGTCCTGATCCGGATGACACAACCGTATTCACGTTAACGTGGCAATACGACGGTGCGGGTGGCACAGGCGATCCTACTGTGGGCCCGGCAGCCGCTATGCCGCTTACCACTCCCCCGACTATACCGACACACGGTGTGTTTAAGGCGTTCATGTACGCCAGTTTTGATTATGCTATTGACAGCAACCCCACATGGGCGGGAACCTGTATAATCAAATTCGCAGACGGCTCTACATTGTCAGACGCTTTTGAGGTCAGTTAATGGACGACAAGATACAATGGTTCAATGAGAACGAGGGGCGCAAGTATCCCTTGAGCGAAACCGCGTCTGGCGTGGACGATACGGGGCAGATAGTCCCGTCTGACATACTGGTAGATGCAGGCATCATGGTACCCTCAGATTATGCTGATGTACGGCTGCACTCACTGGTGGTGACAACTGACATAATTACGTTGGCGTTGACCAGCGCCACGAGCGCCTTGATGGTTGGCACATTTGCGCGGTCAGCTGTTGAGCCCTACAAAGCGTACCCACTCACACCGGTCGTGAATAACGTCAGTGGTTGGGTGGTGTTCGGCACACATCGTACGGTAGTGGAAGAGCGGTATAAGTTCAGCACAGCAGCACAAGCTCAACTAGAGCAACGAGCCGTGCGTGTCGTGGATAACCTGGCTGTTACCCTTTGTCGCAAGTTCGGGGGGCAGGCCAGCCGTACAGTCGGTAAGGTCGTCACGCTAAATGCCGGGGTCGGGATCACGATCCAGCAAGACACCGTCGATCCCCAGAAGATTGTGATCGGGTTGAAAGAATCCGTGGCGTCCAGCTTTATAAGCCCCTGCGACAACCCAGCGAACGAAGACCGCTGTGGCGTGGCTCCGTTAAAAAGCATACTGGGTGTCTGTGCAGATGTGAATGGCCGCGTAACTCTGAGGCTCGAATAATGGCCGCGATACTACTTGGAGAATACAGGAACAAGAACGAGGGCCGGCACTACCCGTTTGCGGACGCCGGTACGTTGGAGGATTCCAACGCTGTTGCCCTGCCTGTTGATTTCCTGCTCGACGCCTTCCTGTACCCAATGGACCTGGAAGGCGAATTATACATTTCCAGCATAGACCTTACTGAGCAGATAATTTACCTGAGTGATACAGTCGGTAACGACGTCAAGGGATACGCTGTTTACGCGACAGGCGATACCTCAGCATCGGTCATAGAGTATGAGGCCTACGATCGGCAGATAGGCGTACTTGTATTCGGGGACGGTGCTAACGCCATATTCCAGGGCGAGCTTATTAGGACATTCAGTGCAGCCGCTACCCTATTCGCACCTACCGCTTACACAGCACTTAACCAGGTAGGGGTTCGTGGCTTTCTGTTACCTGACGGTACCCTGATCACTGGCGAGGTAGAGTTCGAAGGCGCTAACGGGATAGCGATCACAACTACCGATACCAGCTCTGGATCTCCGTCAGGTGTTCTCCGCATAGACGTTATCGGGGTAGCACCTGTCGTGCCGGATGATGACTGCACTGACGAGGGCTGCACAACTGACATCACGGAGGTATGCATTGAGCGTGTGGCCGGTAGTGAGTTTGACGCCACCAAGATCGATGACTACACCATTGCTTTGACCACCCGTACCCTGACATTAGATGATATCTGCGCGGCGTCACAACGACTTCGTATGCCCGAAATCAACGCTGATGGCGAATCAGGTACGCTCCCTCCCGTTGAGCCAGATCCGTGTGATACCAGTGTCCCGGTAGTACCGGCTGTGGTCGTCGATACCGACGACTATACCTTCTGCGTAGCTGTCAAGAATAGTTTGCTTTTCCTGACCACGCCCTCTACACCTGATTACGTCAATCCTATTTATATACGGGCGTTAACCCAGATGGGCGCCGCCGATGTACCCCGCTATCGCCAAAGCAGTCTTGCTGGTAGCAGTGATGACTTGGCACCAGCGGTGAGTCGCTTCGTTAATAGCCCCCAGCTACCGCAAGGCATTGAGCTCAGTTTCAAGGGCCTAGCTATGTACAGGAGTAAGTAAGATGCCACGTAGAGTAGAATGGCTGAACGAGAATCGGTACCGACGTTATCCCTTTGTCGAGGATGTGTTTCTGGTATCCGTTAGCGGCATTGGCCTGCCTGATAGCATGATACTGGATCTGCAGTGCGTGGATTACACCAACAGCCTATCACCTTTACGGTTGACCGGCGTCAGTGTTGGGACCTCACTTACCATTACATTGACATCTGATCTAGGTACTATTTACACCTTTTCCGTGCCTTCCGGTGCCGCGTTCCCGTATACCGCTACCGTGTTCGATGCGGAAGCCCAGCGTGGCATCTGTGTCTTCGGGGAGGGCGCGCAGGACATGATGGATGATCACCCCGGTACCTACACCTTTACAACCCCGCCAGTAATAGAACCCGCGCTGGTGTCTTCCCAGAACAACCATCGCGTGGCGTCTATCGCGGCATCAGTAGCGGCTTCACCACACGCTGTCTTGACTGGTATAGTGGACTGGCAGGAAGGCTATAACTGTTTGATCTCCGTAACAGAAGACACAGATACGATCCGCATATCCGCGATTAGCGGTGCGGGTGATGGGGTCCTGTGTGCCCCGCCAGCAACACAAGGTATTGTAAACTGCGACGAAGTACTGCTTCGAATAAACGGGCTTCATGGCGATAGTTTTGGTAACTTCCTGCTACGGGGGGTGAAGGGCATTGTAGTTGAGCCGGACGCCGCGAATAACGTGGTGGTGATTAAGGCATCTGATTCGTTAACGGAAATAATATGTAAGGGTTAATATGGCTGACCGTACTCCATTTCAGTTTCCTGATGCGTGTTATCCGGACCAGAGTACAGATATTGTACCTATCGGATTTCCGTTCTGTCCGCCAGATATACCGGCGCTGACATCGCCCACGCCACCTGGTTTGAAGTTAACAGTTCCTACTTTCGATTTCCCGCTTTTGCGTACCTTGGAGATTCCAGATGTCGCGGTGCCGCCGCCATGCCTATGCTTGACATTCGATATCACGTCCACAGCCCAGATTACTACGGGGCCCGGCGTACAACTTGACCTCCAGGTCTACCAGGGACCAACACCCACACAGGATCGTGATTGTTGTGACCCCGTGTTTGTCGGTGTGCTGGATCTCGATATACCGTGCATGCCTAACGTATTCACGGCCACCGGGACTATCCAGATGGGGGGCCCCGCTGCTATAGCTGTGGACGTCGCAAAGCAAGACGGCCCTGATTGCCAGTTTGACATGACAGTAGATTTGACGATACCGACTGTAGCAGGTCCTACTGGTCCCACTGGTCCGTCGGGATCTACTGGCGCACCATCATGTGAAGATGTACTCGTGATTACACGGGACATCTCTACTGGTAGCGGATATCGTATTTCTTTTGCACCAGCTAATGTAGGATGGTATCCGGTGGGTTCGTTATTCACTATGCCCAGTGCTGCTGACGGCGCAGATATGACTGGTTACGTACAGGATCCCGCTATATCTGGCCGTCCAGCCAATGAAGTAACTATTCACTTTTCCACTGCTGACTACGAGCCTGCTGACATACCCGAAGTAGGCGACCCCGCAGTTGTTTGTCGTCTTAATGTTATCGGTCCCACAGGCCCTACTGGCCCCACAGGGCCTAGTGGCCCATCGGGATTGTTGGGCGAGGTAGGCCCTACTGGGGTGTTAGGACCCACAGGATTAATAGGACCCATAGGATTAATAGGACCGACGGGCAGCACGGGTTACGATATCTGCGAGACAGTTGATATTTTCCGCGCATTACCCATACCTGACCCAACCTGGTTCACGTTCTATACCGC
>Ga0307928_10001122_pt1 | contig 20203 bp, 32 predicted proteins | sample AceLakmetagen232_FD_201815 | JGI IMG/M metagenome (GOLD analysis project Ga0307928, IMG submission 201815) | Saline water microbial communities from Ace Lake, Antarctica - #232 | ecosystem: Environmental > Aquatic > Non-marine Saline and Alkaline > Saline | place: Antarctica: Ace Lake... | reverse complement strand
TTTTAAGTGTACGAAAATGTACACTATAAACTTTTTAAGTGTACGAAAATGTACACTATAAACTTTTTAAGTGTACGAAAATGTACACTATAAAAATTAAAACAAATATAAATATATATTAAAGTAAATAATATATAGAAAGTATTATAAACTAAGAGGTTTATAATCTCTAATAATATCAAGTTCAGCTAAACTTTCTTCTTTTATTTTTTTTAGTGTCTTATTAGAATTAGATAATCCTTTTTTGTAAGCATCCATATCTTTTTTAACTTCTATTCTTTGGCCTTTTTTACAGTCATTATAATACGATGCTACTGCTCTAGCCTCTGTAGATGTTATACCAAAGAAGTCTTTTATCTTTATAGCATGAACTTTATTATTTACAATTAACTCAGGAGAATTTTTTTCAATTAATTTAACATAATCATCTGCAGTAACTTTTCCAAATTGACGAATTTTGCTTTTATATTTATCCTTAAGAACATCAAATGTTTCCATAAGATAATCTATTTTCTTTTTAAGAAATACTTTTTCTGTATATTTACTTGGCATAGGAGTTCTTATTTCCTTAATAACGCATTGTCTTAACAGATCATTTTCTTGATTAATAAAAACTCTTGGTAAGGATCTCTTCATGAACTTATCTCCTTTCCAATTTGTATCTGCTCTTCTTGGTGGTTGTAATATTTCAAACCTAGAAGTTGCATATTTTAATTTTGGATAAGTTCCCAACATCTCAATATTATATTTTCTTAAAGATCTTATAGTTTTATTAAGTTGAGTTTCGTTAGGTAGTGTTAAAAATAGAATTTGCCTAAATGCTCTAATAGTAGAAAATAAATTAGCCATATCTTTATCTTCTTCTTTTTGAAAATTTAAAGCATTAAGATTCATTTCAGCCTCATCAATTATAAGTGCCTCCCCCACTCTTCTTGGTTTATTAAGTCTATCAATAATAGTATCCATTCTAAATAAAATTTGAGTTTCCGGATCAAAAAGACAGGCTCCTGTTTTTCTATCAACATCTGTCATTTCTGATAGATAACAAGCTAACATAGATTTACCTGAACCTTGCCCTCCAATAATACTAGTAAAAGAATTATCTTTTTTAAGCCAACAATTATCCCAAATTAAAGATAACACAGTTCTCATAACAGGAGAATTATCTGTAATAGTATAAGGTCTATTAATACCTTTTAACTGAGAAGCATCTCTAGGAATCATTATTATCACTATTTGTATGTATATCAAAATCTACTATCTTTAAGATATTAGAGTGTCTTTCTGTACTTGCCTTATCAACACGCTTAACTTTTCTTATAGGTTTGTTGTTAGGTCTTTTTGGTGTTATACCCTCAGCTATAACACTAGAAATTGGAGCAATACCCATTGCCGGAAAGAAAGATGGCATATCTTCATATACTCTTTGGCATTCAAACATAGCCTTAACCCTTAGGTTAATATCCATTGAACCATCATATAAATCTTTGATATAATCCAATAGAATATGTCTTTGCCCCTTTTTTAATATTTGGCCATCTTTTACAGTACCATAATAATATACTAAATGTTTATCCATAAAAGGAGAAATTAAAGAAACCAATGCAGAAACAGATGACAAAGCACTACAAACTGCTTCTTTAGATAAGCCTGATTGGAATGCATAATCAATAGATCTCTTAGCTTGTTGATGGGATATTAAGACTTGTGTCTTATATGCAAAATCATTATCTGAACCTTTAAAAGATACATTTGAACTTTCATTTTGGAATATTCTCATCTAAATCACCTTTGTGGTATAGGTGAGTTAGACAAATTAAGATCTGCAACACTATTTGGTACAAAGCTACCATCAGTTATTAAATCTTTAATCTCAATAACATTTGCATTAACAGTATCGTTTTTTACACTTAGGCTGGCAATAGTTTCAGATTGTTTGTACATAAAATAACCCATCACACCTAAAACTAAAAACAAAACTACAATTACTAAACTTAAATTTCTTGTAGATTTCTCGTGTAATCTGTTACCTGTGGCTACTCCATGTTGGTGTACTCTAGTTACATAAGTTTGTTGGTCTTTAGAATATCCTGAGTTTTTTAAGATGTCATTAGCATTTACAAAAGTGTTTGTTTTATTATTAAATACTTGAACTAATCCTTTTAAACAAGTTATATAATTTACTAATATATTTTCTAAATTACGATACGATTTAGAACCATCCTCTAGAGTTGTTGGTCTTTCTAGATTTAACATCTTACCAATCCATGATTTAGCGCCTCTAGTATATTGCATATTAACATATAATCTTGCTAGTTCTTTTTTAAAATTGGATCTAAATTCATCTTCTTTAATATTAGCAAAATATTTAATTTTCATATTTATAAATTTTCTAGGATTTCCTTTGTACCATGATCTAACACAATCATCTAAATAACCTTTAGTACATTTATCTATAAATTTATCTTTAATGTATGTTACTATTCTAAGATACTCTTTTGTCTTGGATATTAATTCTTCATAATCTCTATACTTAAACATAGCATCTTGATATGCTCCTTCTACAGCTATGTAAAAACCGGCACCTTTTGAAGTAGTATGAGATTGTGTTGCACCATCTATAAGCCTATGTTTTGGCGAATTATAAAACAAAATTTCTTGATCTTCTTCTGTTTTAGACTTGTTAAACATATACATATTACCTTTAGATTTTAATACATATTCTAATTTAATACCACCATTTCCATAAACTTTTAAAAAATAACTACCTTTATTTTTAAAGATTTTATTTTTTACTAAAGCCCATGAAATGTCATCCATTGAGGACATAAAAAAAGTTAAAACTGTAACTAAAAATAGTATTACTATTATATATATCATTTATAATCATCTCCAAATTTTTAATAATCTTGTTCTCCGGATAAAAGATCTCTACCCTTATCAAACAATGACTTTTTTTTACCTTTTTGTTCTTCTTCTGTTTTTCTATATTCCTGTATTGACTCTGTTGTTTGTGTGGTAATACCTTTTAGAGCGATACCTTTTCTAGATTTTGTGGCTGCTAAAGTGGTAGTAAAAAGACCATATAAATATCTATAAAAAACAGATAAGTTAATATTATGTAACAGCATATGTCTTTCAGTAGAGTGTAATAATTCTAAAGTATCTTGTACATAAATATAATCAGCTTCTGTTAATACTGCTAAATTTAATTCTCTGATATTTAAATTGTTAAAAGGTACTTTTATTTCTCTTACAAAAGTATTACCTTTTACATCTATTCTATTTTGCTTTAATATATTTGTAGTTACTGAAGGCTCAAATATAGCAGATTTTATTTGTTCTTCTTTCTCGTAGTACTTACCTTTAAACTCATCAGGACTTTCAAAACTATAATCCTTATCATCATAATCGTTCATGATATTCTCCTATTTCTCATTTCTTATAAATAATAAATTCATTAATAGAATTAAACCTATACCCAAAAAAATCCATGCCATATATTTAATAATATCATTATCTGTAGAATTTATATTCACATAATAACTATTTATTTTAAATTCATCAAAAGTATTAGGTAAATTATTTATACTATTTGATAAGTTTCCAATTTCAATAACCAAACTATCCTCAGGATCTATGCTAGTGTAATTTGTGTCATCTGAAAATAAAAGATATTGTTGTAATATCTCGTTCTTAATCCAACCAACAGATCCATCAGTTGAATTTGTATTCTGTGAAGAATGACAAGTTAAATAAATTGGAGATGTTTCTCTATCTAAATATATATTTAATGTATTTGTATCTGAATAATTGAGATACATATTTCTAGCAGAACCATATCTACCACCGGATATAACTTCTATAACTACAAAACCTGTACTACTCACAGTTGGATCTATTGTAAAACTACAATTTCTTGGATGATCTGTTTGGTAACCATTAGTACAAGATTCTTCTCCACTAAAAACATCTTGAATTGGATTTATACAAACATCAGCATAAGCTAAGGAACTTATTAAAATTAAAGAAAATATAAATATAAATGACTTGTTAAACATATTAAACCCCCAAAATTAAACCAGCAGGAATATCTAAACCGGTAACTAATAAAGAAATGCCTATGTACAATATCAGACCAACTGCAAAAAATAAAAAGGTTTTTTTATTATAAATTAATCCTAATATAAAAAATATTAATATCATAGCAGAAACTATCAAGAAAATGTACCACATCATATATATAATATACACAAAAAGGTTTTTAAATAGTATTAAAAAATAGAAATTGAAGGGGTTTAACCCTTCAAAAATTTGCTTATCTAGTTACTAGCTAAAAGATTTTTAATTATAACAAAAGCAAATAATGGGATTATGAAACCTATAATAGTACCAGCTAAACCAGTAATATTAATAAGAGATTGGTTTACAACACCATAAGCAACAGCTAAACCTATTGCACCGGATACCACATAACTTGTTAAACTATCAGCCATATTTAAGACACCTCCATTAAAATCATATATAAATTATACATTTCTATATATATAAATGATTATGGTTCTAATACATTGTTATAAATGCTAATAATTTTGATATAAAAAATTTCACAAGCACAAAAAAGAATAAAACCTATTACAGATATTATTCTAAAGCTAAAAATAACATTAACATTTGTTACTACAGCTGAAAACATTATCATAGCAATAGCATTTAAAACTAAACCAAAATAAGCCATATTTCTTATATATATTAATTTAGTCATCTTGGTCATATTCTTCTCCAGCAAAAGAATCATCATCAGATTCTTCAACAATAGCTTTTTTAGGTTCTTCTTTTTCTAATGGTTTTTCTTCTTTTGGTATAGGCTTTTCTTCTTTCTTAGGTTCTTCTTTTAGATATAAAGCATCTAAAATAAATTGTATCTTTTTATCTAAAGTTACTTGATTTTCAATTATTTTTGCAAGTGTTCCTGCAAGTTCTCTGTCATCCATATTTATTACCTCATTTTATTTTTTAATTTTTTTAAATCTATTAGAATACATATAAGTAAAATTGTTGCTACAGGTACAGCCACTAAAGTAATAATGTCTTGCACCCTATCTATTAATTCATAATCTATCATACTTTCCACCTAACTTATATAGCAACATTAATTAATAAAGCTGCGAAAATTAAACCTATAAATAAAACAAAATATGCAACACCACCAATTACAGCACATTTTAAAAATAAACTTAGATCTTTAAATTCTATTCTATTCATAATAATTACCTATTAAACCAAAATGTTTAAATGCCTTTACATTATGAACTGTTTTTTTAAAAATCAACCTATACCTGCTATTCAAAAGTAAGTGTATAGAATTACAATTAACTTCTATATAATCTATGGCATCAACATCTATATATGAATAATCTATTTTGCTAGAAAATATATTTCTATTATAATCTTCTAGTTTTATCATATTTTTGCTTAACATATTTATTCCTCCAAAAATTTTAGTATTTTATTCTTAAGTAATTCAAATTCTTTTGTATTTGTTGATAAAACATCTTCTTTTTCAAAGTCATCATATTTATTAAATATTTCTGATATTTTAAATACATCTACAATTTTCTTTTTAAGATATTCTTTATGTATAAATACCATATCAAGTTTTTTACCATATTCCTTATCTATATTACTTATTACTTTTATAAACTTTCTAGATTTTGGATCTACACCTTTAAGCTCTTCAGATGTTTTTTGTCTTAATATTGCTAACATTCCACTTGGTTTCATATTATTAATATTTTTATTTTCCATTTTCTTTTCCTCCAAATAATATTCTTTTCATCATTTCTTTATATGACATTCTATTTATATCAAAATATTTGTTTTCTTTTACAAACTTTTCAATATCATTATTTCTTCTTACTTTTAATTCTTCTAGAGATTTCCTGAAATGATTTCTACTAGTTAAATCCATACTGTTATATCTTTTAGCTTTATTAATCTTATTATCTCCAGCAAAATACATTCTGTTAGGTAAATCATTTATATCAGTAATTCTTTTCAATAATCCAGACATTCTTTTTATAGAACAGGATTTGTCTTCTAATATTTTCTTCATCATCATCATCTAAATCTATATATAAAACTTTTGTGTTTTTTGAAATTCTAAAGTTCATATAACTCATCTTTTGGAGATACTAGGTTTTTTTTATCAATTACTAGACTATCAGGTACTTTGATATAAACCCCATTTGTAGAATCAATGGTTTTTTTACCTGTACAAAAATCATTTATTTTTAGTTTATTTGTAAATTTCATTCTACTTAAATCATACTTTCTTTGTTTTCCATTATATTCATTATACACACTACTATAAAGTATATAATATTTTTTATCTATATGTTTAATCCAACTTGAAACTAAATAATCTAATATATCTAATATATCTGCTTTAAAATCTGTAATATTTAAATTTATAATGTCTTGTTTTTCTTGAGTCATAATTGGCTCAGTCACAATAGATTCAAAATCACACAGATTATTTTCTAAATAAAAACAAAATCCTTCAACTTGGTTTTTAAAAAAATCTTCATTCTCAAAAAAATCATTTCTATCTGAATAAATCATATCTATCTTTTTAGATTTAAATACAGCATATCTACGATCTCCTTCTTCTATTGCTATTGGTTGGTTAGAATTAGAAAATAGTATTAGTTTAACATAATTCTTAGCAAGATATCTATCAGAGAACTTCTTTTCTACTGACAAAGTTTCTTCAGTAACAAATTCCTTTAAATCATTTGAAAATTGATATTTGTTCTTTTGGTCTACTATTTCATTTGCTAATAATAATAGTTTTCCTTCAAACAAATGTGAATTAAAGTTTGATATTAAATCTTTTGAATTTGCAGAGTAACAACATTTACCATATATAAATCTCATTACTTTACTAAACATACCCTTACCAGATCCTTTTTCTCCTATAAAAATCAAACTTGTTGTAAATCTATACATAGGATATTGATATAGACAAGACAACCAATTAATTACCCATTTATAATTTTCTCCATTGCTACCACAAAGATTAAATAATACTTTTTGAATTGCAGACCAATCTTTTTCAACATTTGGTTTTTCTGCTAAATATTTAGTATTTTCAAATAGATTAAAATATTTAATTCCACTTTCTATAAAAATTAAATCTTCAGCAGGATCATTTATAACTTGATTTACCCTTTCTGATTCATAGGTTACAAAATCATAAACTAATCTAATTGCTTTTTTTTCATTAGGTTTATCGGTTATTACTTTTAAATACCAATCATTAGAATATTCATAAAAATAATATACTAAATCATCAACTATACTTTTAATTGAAGATTTACTGATTATAATATAATTTTTAATATCATCCTTTTTATATAATATATATGGATTTTTAGATGCAGATGTTATTTTAATTAAATCTAAATGTAACATATCCATTAATTGATATAAACTATCAAATTCATGATCTTCTAAAGTATTTTTAACTAGTCTTTTTTCTTGTCTTTCTAAAACTCCCATATAATCACCTAAGGTTTTTTAATTTTGATAGTAAGGTTATTTCCTCTTTTTAAATTCCATAATCTAATTAACCATTGGGGAATTTTTACATAATAACTCTCATTGTTAGGTACTATTCTAGCACTATATTCAACTTCATATTTAACATCTTTCATTATCATACACCTTTTAATAATATAATTATACTACAAAGTGCTTTTAAAGTTATCTATTTTAATAATTATAAAATCACTTATTTTAATAATTATAAATCACCATAATGACCAATGACCACTTACAAAAAAGTCTACACAGAACAGAAAACCTCTATATTTTATGTTAATTTAACAAAGATATTGTTCTAAGTGGTCATCTAGTCATTAACCTTTACTTTACTACATTCATTGGTCATTTAGTGGTCATTAAGTAAGAATTTAGTAGTAATATAATAATAAAGTGTAATAAAAAGGGTGTATAAAATGGTAATTTAATGACCACTAAATGTTTACTTGAAATCAAGTGGTCATTAATAAAAACTGTTGATAAATATCATACTTTATAAATAATATTATCAATTAATTAGTATAATAAGAATAAAGGAGTTTTAGAGGATGAAATGATAAAAACACCCTCTAAAAAAGACTAATATATTAGTGTACAAACATTTTATAAATACTTTTATATACTATATATATTATATTAGAGGTTTTAATATGGTTAAGATTAGCTTAAAGGATGTTTTTAGGACTACACAAAAACAAAGAAAGGATTATGCTAGAGAAGTTAGAGCCTATGAAGAAGAACAAAGGCTTTATGAATTAGAAAAAGCTAGAGTAGAAGCAGTAAACAAAAAAAGAGAAGAAGAATATCAAAGACAATTAGAAATTTATAAAACTAAAAAAGCTAGATATAATAGAGCTAAAAGAAAAGCTAGAGCTAAGGCCTCTAGTACACCTGTGTTTGGAGGTAGTTATACTGATACCCCTAAAATGAAGAGAACACAAACCTTTACTAGTGGTGGTGGATTTCAAACTGTAGAAACTCCTAGTGGATCAACAACTTATTATAATGGCACAGATATTAGTGCAAAGACTTCTAGCACAAAAACATCATCAAGATCATCAAGTATAAGTAAACCTTCAAAACCATCAACACCAGCTTATAGTATTGTTCCTGTAGTACCAAAAACTGCTAAACCTGATTTATATGTTGATGACTTTAAAGAAAAAATGAGGTTATTTGGTACCCACTATGCTTCAATACCTTATGATGATGGTACTATATTATATAAAGGGCAAGATTATCTGTATGATAAACCACCAACTAAATATGAAGAAGTTGCAAGAGGTTTAACTGAATCTGCAAAAGATAAAAAAGGTATTGAAAAATACTGGGAAACTCTTAAAGCAAAAACTGTTAGTAGATATTTAGTAGCTTTTCCTTCTTTAATAAAAACAGTATTAAAACCTATTGTTAAGGGTCTTGAACTTACAAAAGCAAAAGAAATATTAGAGATAGAACCTAAAGAATACAAACCAATGACAATTAGTTTAGATCTAGAACCAAAAGGCTACAAAGAAAAGACTATAAGTGAATTAAGAGGTGTGGTAGATAACATTAAAGCTATTAGTCTTAGTGTAGTGGATAGATATAAAGGTGCTGAGGGTAAGAGAAAATTATTTGAAGATACCACTCTAATTACACCTGCTAAAACTGGTTTTAAAGCATTTGCTCCTATTGTATGGGGTAGATATAGAGGTGCTAAGGGTATGCAAAAACTATTTGAAGATGTAACACTAATTACACCTGCAAAAACTTATGCCAAAGCACTACAAACTGCACCAGCTGAAACCTTAGCAACTACAACTATTATAGCAGGAGAAATGGCATTACCATTTGTTGTTAGTAAAGGTATATCTAAAGCAACAAATGTTTTTTATAAAACTTTTGGAAAATATGTTGATCCAAAAACTATTTATTCATCAAAGGCCTTATCATCAGAAAGGGGTTTAGATTTATCCTATAATAAACTAAAAACTATTAAAAAGTTACAGGATACCTATGGAAAAACACCTGAATTACCTGGCCAATTTGTAGGTGTACATCAATCAGGAGCATCTAAATTAGGCTCTAAAGTATTAACAAGAATAGAACTTGAGAAAATGGGCTTAAAGCAAGGATCAGAACAAGGATTATTTATAAGTCCTAAAGGTGCTGGACAAACAGCTTTTTTAGGTGTAAAAGGAAAAACTAATTATGAATTATCATTTAATCCTAAAGATTGGTTTAAATTTAATAAATCAAAACCTACAACTCATCAAATAGGATTTAAACAATATGGAGAATATCCAGCTGATATATTGAAATTAAAAGGTAAGAAATTAGAAATAGCCTTAAACAAATATCAAACAGAAAATATTGGTAAATCAAAAGCATTAATTACTAGAATGGCATCATTAGGTACAAAAAAAGAACCTGAGCTTATTATTGGTGGTGCAGAAAAACTAATGAAGGTAAAAACAAAATTACAATATACAATAGTAAAAGGCCAAACAGTACCAATTAAAACTTACACTATAAATACTGGAACTAATGTAACAGGTATAATAAAAAAAGGTAACATAATAGATATTAAAAGTTTAGATGCTAGTACAAAAGCTATGGAGAAACTAGTTTATTCAAAACATATGCCTAAATATGAGATACCTATTAATCTAGTATCCTTACCTTCAAATATTAATTTTTCATCATTTAAATATGAACCTAATATAAAATTAAGTTCTATAATAAAACCTACGATTAAAGTGTCTACAATTAAACCATCAACTGCTGAATCTAAAACTCCACCTAAGAAATATGAATCTTCAACAATAACATCTAAAATTATATCTATTAAATCATCAGTAGTAAGTAAACCACCAAAACCTGAATCTTATACATCTGTTATTAGTCCTATAAAACCAATTATACCAACACCAATAATACCATCTTATAAATCAGATGATCCTAAACCACCGGAACCAAATTATGATTATAGTATATCTGAGCCAACTTATAAATTAGATCCTGATCCAACTCCTCCAACTTATCCAATTATAGATACATTTTCAAAAATAACACCTACTCCTAGAAAAAGAAGAAAACCTCAAAAAAAGAAGAAAGCTATATCTGATAAAAACATAGCTTATAAAATTTATGTTAGATCTAAAGGTGTTAATAAATTAATTAAAATTGATAATAGAAAAAGAAACATTTATTCTGCTCAAAGAGTTTTGACGAGTATCTTGGACAAGTCAGTTTCTAGATCAGGTTTTCTAATCAAAACAAAATTAAAAGCAGATGTAATTTCACACAAAAAACCAAACTTAAATAAGTTCCGTTCTCCAGCAAAAAGATCTAAGTTATTTAAAACTTCATTTGTGGAAAAATCTAAATATGCTATTGATACAATAGGCGAAAAGAAAGGTATTACATATAAAGGAATACTAGCAAACTTGCGAAAGAGCAAGTTAAAAAAGACTAGTTTAAAAACATTTAGTAACATAATATGATATATATAAGGTGATTATTTTTGGAAATTTTAGATGTTATTGTAAAAGGTATTATAAGTGGATTAATAGCTTTAACTTTTTTTACACAGTTATGGCCAACCCTAACAAATGCAGTTGCAGGTTCTCCTAATGAAGGCTTAACTTTGATTGTTTTAGGTTTGATTCCTGTAGCTATTGCTTATGTAATTTTTAAACCTTTGTTAAAAAAGGAACAACCTCAAATGTAGGTGATTAATTGACTATTAAAATTTCTACTGTTGTAGATGAAAGAAATAAACCAGCCAAGCCAAAAGGTTTGTTCTTATTCGCTATTATGCTTGTATTTTTAGGTTTAGTCATAGGTGTAGTTAGTGCTGAAGGGTTAAATGACTGGACTCAGCATACTAGTAGTTTTGGCATAAATAATGTTAATAGCATAGCTACTGATGGCTCTACTTGGGTTGCTGTAGGGAATAGTGGAAAACTTGCAACTGCAACTGACCCTACAGGGACGTGGACACAGCGTGTTAGTAGTTTTTCCACAACTCCTATTTATAAAATAGCTACTGATGGTACTACTTGGGTAGCTGTTGGTTCTGATGGAAAACTTGCAACTGCTACTGATCCTACAGGGACGTGGACACAGCGTACTAGTAGTTTTGACACATCTACTATTTTTAACATAGCTACTGATGGCACTACTTGGGTAGCTGTTGGTGGGGGTGGAAAACTTGCAACTGCTACTGATCCTACAGGAACGTGGACACAGCGTACTAGTAGTTTTGACACATCTACTATTTATGGCATAGCTACTGATGGCACTACTTGGGTAGCTGTTGGTTCTGATGGAAAACTTGCAACTGCTACTGATCCTACAGGGACGTGGACACAGCGTACTAGTAGTTTTAACATAACTCTGATTTATAGAATAGCTACTGATGGTACTACATGGGTAGCTGTTGGTTCTGATGGAAAACTTGCAACTGCTACTGATCCTACAGGGACGTGGACACAGCGTACTAGTAGTTTTAACACAACTCTGATTCGTAGAATAGCTACTGATGACACTACATGGGTAGCTGTTGGTTCTGATGGAAAACTTGCAACTGCTACTGATCCTACAGGAACGTGGACACAGCGTGTTAGTAGTTTTTCCACAACTAATATTCGGGGCCTAGCTACTGATGGCTCTACTTGGGTAGCTGTTGGTGATGATGGAAAGCTGGCTTATTATATAAACGAGAAACCTATTATAACTAATCCAACTGCTCCTATTTATCCAACAGTAAGTTATGATTGGAATGCTGGATATATAGATTCAGATTATAATTCAGATTATACATATGAGTATAGTTTTGGATTTAATGATGTTGGTAGTTTTGATGGTGATGAAATATTTGCTGATACTAACCAAACTTTAGATTATGACCAAAATACTATTAAATATTTTGATTTAGATTATACTCCAACGAGTAGCCAAATTGGAGATATTAATTATTCTTTTTTTATTGTGTATAGGTATTTAGATAGTGTTTATGATAGTAACCAAACTGCTTGGTCTTCTGATACTTTTACTGTAGCTGATAATATTGTGTTCGATTTCAATGCACCAGCATATCCTGATTGGGCAAATGTATTTTATCCAACTAAGAGTTATAGCGGTTTAGCACATTATGAAGATAAATCTTATCAAAGTGGTGTAACTAGCTATAAATTTGATTTAGGTTCTAATGATACTAATGCTATGGATGGTAATGAGGAATATTGGAAACAAAATATAGATATAAATTCTATTGATGGAAATGTTAATGCTTATTTTGAGCATACAATTTCAGTAGATGATAAGGGCAAAACATTATATGCTTTCTTAACTATGAAAAGATATTATAGTGATGTTTTTATAGATTCTAATACTGAATGGACAAGTAATTTTGATGTGAATTATGGAAAATTAAGAGTACAATTTTATGATGAGAATTGTGCAACTACTCTTGATGGTAATGTTGTTTGGTATAATGATATGACTATACCTGTTGATGAAAATGGCTTGGCTCAAGAATGGTTAGAAGACCATTTAACTACAGATGGCGAAGATATGCAAACCTCTGCTTATAGAGAAGTTGATGGAATAGTTACTCATACTGAAAGAAGTTTTGATTATTATTTTTATCTTACTAAATCTTATGATTTAAATTATACATTATTACCTGTTGATATGGGTACAAATATAGAGTTTATGGCTAAGGACAAACTAGGCAATATTTGGGCTAACAAATATCTTCTTTTTTCTAAAGGTACTGATGATATATGCCCTTATAGTCAAGAACTTTATGATACTTATACTCAAAATACAGCTACAAGTGATAGCCGAGGTGTTAGGTTTAGTATAGAAAAAGAAGGGTATATAAATTCTTTTAATATACAACAACAAATAAATTATTTTGATAGTTGGGCATTATATAATTATACAATGAGTGTTTTATTAGATTCTGGTACAGGTATTAATGCAACAACCACAAATGTTGAAACTTCAAGAGCCATAAAATTAGATCTTGCTTATGAATATTCTTTAGTTCTTTATAATGAAGATGGTAGCAATGGTAGATATATGTATAGTAAAGATTTATTAAAAATTAACCCAGTAGTTACAGAATATATATCTTATAATTTTGGTTGTAAAGATGGTGGTATTGTGTGTACTGATGATGATGCTTATGCTATTACTGGTATTAATATTATGGATGCTGTAAATTATGAAGCATTTTTTAGTAATCCAATAGTAGAAGTTACAAAAACTGATAGCGAAGGTAAGGCAACATTTTATTTATTACAAGATGGTAATTATACTGCTGTTATAATTGATGGAACAGGTACAATTACTGATGAATATTATAAGACTACTATAAATGTTAAAAAGCCAAAGAATGAAAAAACACTAGCATTAATTAGCCCTTATGATGTTGATGTTGGTGGTCTTTTAGAATATAGTTTAACTAATCAATCAGCTTCTTCTGTTCCCATAAATGTTTTTGCAGGAACTGTTAATTATTATCAATTTAGTGTAGTGGATTATACTTTAGATCCTGCTGATCAAGTTTATATAACTAGGAATTACTCAGTAAGAGCGCCAATGGGTATAGAATATTCTAGTATATTAGAAATACAACCTTATCTTTTATCCAAAGAAGATGGAGTTATTCCTAAGATTTATGTTCTTGATCAATTAAGGCAATCTGTACCGAATGCTCTTTTATTAGTTATAAAAAATATTGATGGTGTTGATGTTATTGTTGAATCACTATCTACAATATCAACAGGATCTGCTAGTATTAGTTTTTATCCACTAGATTATTATACTATACAAGTTTGGTACGATGATATACTCAAAGCAACATACTTAGAACAATTAAGAGAATCCACAGATATAAGATATTACACTATTGATTTATATACAGATTCTATAATGGATAGTCTTATACATTTAGATTATGATTTATCAGGAATGAAATCTACATTTAATCCAAATGACTCTAACAGTTTTGATGTTAAGGGCGAATTTGTTTTAAATGCTGGTACTATTGATAATTATGATATTAGCATTAAACAAGATGGTAGTAGTGTTTATAATTATACTTTAGGTTATGGTAGTAGTGATTTATCAATAGATCAAACTGTTGATATTGGTAGTATTATAGATACAGATTATAAAGACTTTGATGTTGAGATAAAAATAGATTATAGTTATAGTGGTAACGAATATGAAAGAACTTTCACTAAAAAAATAGTAATAACAAAAAGTAGTTATAGTTTGGTAAGTTTGCTTAAAACTGTTCCTAGTTCTATGGGTAGAATTTGGGCTGTTTTATTAGCATTAATTTTAACAGGCTTTGCAGTTTTCGGATTAGCAAATGTTATAGGTATGGAACCATTAATAATTACTACAGTTTCTATATTAATATTATCAATATTTGCATTTCTAGGTTGGTTTGAAACCGGTGTGGTTTTGTTTGGTGCAGATGTTGGAACATCCACATTTGTGTTAATGTGTATTGGTGTATTTTATTTTATGTTTAAGAGATGATTATAATGTTAGATAAGGCAATATTTGGGATAATAGTTCTTTTTTCAATCAATGTAGTATTATTCATGTTTGGAGTAGCTGATTATGAATGGGCTGAAAGCATGAACATAATAGATAAATCTCCAGCAGATTATGAAAACTATACTAATGATACTGCTATTGAAATAGAAGCAACAAATGAAACATCCGGTGCTAGTGATAATATTAATTTAATACAAATGGGTGCTGATTCTTCAGATACCTATTCTGCATTTTCCAAACTTAAATTTTATATAGGTGTTTTAGTTGTTGGATATTCTTCTGTTCTTTATGCAATAGGCCTACCTCCATTATTAATATTTTTATTAACAGGTATTGTAGGGTTCTTTCAAGCCTATTGTTTATACTTAATTGGTGTTCAAATTATACAAGCATTAGGGAGTCTTTTTAGATTGTTTTAGGTGATTATATGATTTTTTTAGTGAATGGGGCAGAAACAGTAATGGATATCTTAGGAACTAGTATATTTGGCTCTTATGAATTTCTTGGTTTTATACTTGTTATTTTTCTTGTATTTTTATTAGCAACTTTAAAATTACCTGGACAAACAATATTATTATTAGGTGGTTTTTTTGTGGTGATAATAGGCAGTTGGGCAGGTGGTATTCTTAAAAGTATGGTTGCTGTTGTAGGTGTTATTTTTGGTGTAATAATAGCTCTAACCATTTGGAAACTTTTTAAGCAAGGTGATCAATAATTAATAGTGTAAGAAAATATAGGAAATGGCCTATATTTAAAGCCCAAACACAAAACATCTTAAGTAGAATGCCTGATGATTTTGGAAAGTCTATAATAAAGATTACAAGAGAACAAGAAAAATTAAAGAAAGAACTTTTAACAAATAAAAATCCATTTGAAAAAGATGCTATTAATTTTATGATTAATAATTTAGAAGATATAAAAAGTATGAAGAAAAAGATTACTAAATTATAACAGGTGATGTTGGACATGAAATATAAAATAGTTGAAGACTTTAAAAAGACAATGGAAAAACATATGCCTGATAGAGTAAGTTTGATTAAAAGTAAAAGGACATATGCTTATAAAATTCAAAAGAAGTTTAGGTTTAAACCTGCTTTACAAAGTTCACACTTAGGTATTTTATACAATAAGAATAAAAAGGAATGGACTGCTAAGGATTATAAAGAGGCTATTGAAGTTATAGATTATTATAGAAATAAACCGGAGTATAAGATTCCGGATTATAAAGTTAAACTACCAAAAAAACATAATTTGTTTGCAAAAAGTTTTAAATCAACAAAATATAAAATGTGAGGTAATAGGAATGAGTTATATTGTAATAGGAATGTTAAATGGAAAGAGATATCAAAGTAGAAAGAAACTTACTACTTTTGAAGAAGCTGTAAAGTATGGTTATAAATTAAGTTATAACCCTAGTGGAAACACAAAAAGAAGAAAAGGATTATATAATTGGAAAGTAATTAAAAATTAAATGGAGTGATAAGTATGTCTATAAGAATAAAAAATAAAGATTTATACAAAAAAGTTATGGCAAAAACTGACAGTCTTAACAAAAAACAAATGAAATGTATTAAAGCTGGAAACTATCAAGAAGCAGATATTTTAGATAAACAAGCAGACATAATTTATAAAAGAAATTATGATAAAATGTTTGAGATTACTTATAAAGGTAAGAAACTAAAAAGTTATAAACAAATAAAATAAATGAGGTCATCAATATGTTTGGAGATTTAGCAAAAAGATTTAAAAAAAAATATGAATCTGAAAATATAAGAGTACAAGAAAAGAAAGAGATGCTTATTAAGAAATATGGTACTTCTGATTTATCTAAAATAAAAAGAATTAAAAAATATAGTAATATGTCAGATAAAGAATTTAATAGATTGTTACAAACAGATAAGGCCAAAGATAAACTTATAAGTTTTGCTGTTAAATCAAAGATGATTTATGACAAAGGCAAAAAAGAATATGATAAAGGCAAAGCATTATATGATAAAAGTAAAAAGGACTTTGAAAAAGCAAGTAATAAAAAAGGAACTAAAAAGTTTGGCAGATTTGATAGAATTTAGAGGTGTTAATTTATGAGTATATGGGCAAAACCAACTAAATGTAAAAAACCAGCAGTTTGGAACATTAAATCTTTTAAACAAAGATTAGATAATGATCAAGTAGATGTACTTGGAGCAATAGTGTTAAGTAATATAACTAAATCTAATACTTATATTTTAAAATTAGTAAAAAAAGATTACTTTTTCAAAGGGATATCAGATTCTATTTTATTAGCTAATATTAGAGATGATAAATTAGCTTATAAGTTAATAAAAAAAAGAAGGAGATAATTAATATGGGTTTCAGTATAAAGAACAAAAAAACAGGACAAAAGTATTATCTTAAAACAAATGGCCATTTATATTATTTTGCAAAATCAAGTGCAGGAAATGTAGAAAAGCCTAGAAATATGCGAGTTAAATATGGTCGTAGTGGCTTACCAATGTTAGCGAAAATGTAGACCATTATGAATCGGAGAAAGACTTTAATACTGTTATTGGTAACTACAATTATGTATTTACCTTTCTTTTTATCCAAATTCTTTATGGGCTTTGATTCCTATTATTTTTTAAATTTAGTATTTGGAAAAATGGCTGATTTTAGTTTTACACCTGTACTAAGTAAACTATTAATTAGTGTTATTCCAGCAAACTTAATTATAATCAAAATTATAATGTTTGTTTTAACATTTGTATCTATTTACATATTCTCAAGAACAAGCGAGTTAGTAAATAAGAAATATGGCTGGTTAGCTGGATTGTTATTATTAACAAGTTTAATGTACAAAATCATCTTTTTTAAGTTTGAAGATGATCTGTTTGGACTACCATTTATGCTATTATCTTTATATTTCATTGTTAGATATAAGTTAAACTCTGAAAGTATAGTTAAAAAAAGGTGGTGTTTGGTTTTAAGTATAGTTAGCCTAGTAATTTCTATATGCTTTTGGCAGTATAGTGTGTTTTTTATACCTATATATATGATAATTAGTAACTATAACATACTCTATATAATATGGTCTTCTAGTCTTGTCTTTTTTTATAAAAGTATATTACCACAAATTCTACCTAATATGGCTATATCAGAAAATATGCCTTTCATGGCTATCGCCTCAGTACTAATATATCTATTTATTTTAGAAAAAAAGTATAGATTTAAACCATTGTTTGTGGCCATGTGTGTTGCCTTAGCTATTACTTTACTTAATAGTAAGTTCTTATTTATATCTATGCCATTAATATTATTATGCTTTATTCATGGGTATGGTTTAATGGCTAGTAAGCATAGAAAGTTATATAATATTATATTAATAATAATAGGCATTTTATCTTTTATAAATATATGTAACATATATCCTAATCAAGAACTGTTAGATCAGCATAATATAGGCTTAGGAATATGTAATAATTCAAACTTAGAATATAGCACCTCTTGGAGTTATGGTTATTTTGCTATATTTTATGATTTTAATAATAAGTATTATGGAACTCCACAAAACCAACCAAATACAGATATTATGCTTTCAAGTAATAGTTATAAAGAAGTAGAAGATTGTTCAATTATAACCGAGAATAAATATTCTAAACTATCAATATGCATTAGGTGATGTTCCATACAGTCTTTTACTAATAAACATATAATTTATTATAAAGTTCTTTTTATCTCTAAAATATTTTATGGACTTTATAATTCTAGATCTTAATTTGTTGTGTTTAACAAAATTAATAACAGACATATCCATTATTTTTACATTATACACATCATAATTTGGGTGTGAAGTTATGCTAATTTTTATATTAACATCATATTTTTTTATAATTTCTTTTTTAATTAAACTTGCATTACTCATAGTATCACATAAAAAGTATTACTGATGGATTGCTCCCAATCCATCAGGAAAATCGGAGAACGATTACAGGTATTAGGTTACAAAATGTTTTTAAATAGTTGTAAATAAACACCTTTGGCCATTCCATTTCTCTAATCTATCCTCAGACATATTATAATATTCTTTATTAATTTCAAATCCTATATAATTCCTTTGTAATTCTTTACAAGCAACAGCAGTTGTACCAGACCCCATAAAAGAATCAAGAATAAGATCACCCTTATCACTAAATATTGATATATATTTTTTTATAATCTTTTTAGGCTTTTCATTTGGATGTGTACTTTCTTTAATACCTATATTATAGATATCATAATTAATCATTTGGTTAGGTCTTAGTTTATTAAATTTTTTAACCTTACCTTTAGACATTAATAAACCTAATTCAAATCCTGATCTTAATGTTTTTCTGTTCATTAAAGGTAATGGATTGTTCTTAACGATAGATATATAGTTTTTTAACAGCATTCCTTTGTCTTCTAAGTAGGTATGCACATAATTAATATACTCTCTGCCTAAAAATATAACTAAACAACTACCATCCTTTAATATTCTTTGATATTGATCTAGAATAGGATTAATAAAATTAATATAATCTTGTTTTGAATCAAAGTTATCAAAATGGCCAAAATAATCATTAGTGCTTATTATTTTGTTTCCTTTTTTACACATTTTATTACTACTAGCTATCCCATAAGGTGGATCTGTAATAATGAAATCTATACTACTATCTTCTAGTTTTTTCATCCCTTCAATACAATCCATATTATGTATTTTATTAATTTCCATATTACATCACTCAATTATATACTTCTAATAGTTTAGCTTCTTGATTTTCCCAACTCATTTGTTTTTTAATTTTTTGTATAATTTTTTTCTGCAATCATCCAACAAAATACATCGTCTAATTTATTTTTTATATTATTTTTTTTAACATATAATTCTAATATAACACCATATACAATAACCCAAAGTAATAATAAAAAACCAATTAGTATTAATACTATTAAACTAAATGTTACTGTGCCTATAAATTGCATTGTTATATCTGTAATCATTTTTTATCCCCTATAAAATTTTTTATATTTTCTT
>Ga0307928_10001120_pt1 | contig 20217 bp, 41 predicted proteins | sample AceLakmetagen232_FD_201815 | JGI IMG/M metagenome (GOLD analysis project Ga0307928, IMG submission 201815) | Saline water microbial communities from Ace Lake, Antarctica - #232 | ecosystem: Environmental > Aquatic > Non-marine Saline and Alkaline > Saline | place: Antarctica: Ace Lake... | reverse complement strand
GATTTTATTTTTTCTATTTCTTTAAACCCTACAAGTTCTTCAAATTCTTTTGGTCTGTAAACTTCATTAAGTGGTAGTGTTTTCATATTATTTTAGGCAGGATACCCACTAATTCATTAGTGGGAAGAATGCCGTCCTCCTTTGAGTTTTCTTCGAGAGGAAGAAGCGATGTTTGATTCTTAGATTGAATCTTTTTAATTACTTCTTCAAATATTATTTGTTTAGGTAATATGTTTTTACATAAATATACACTACTAAAAGGTGGATTTAATTTTGGTAATGCGTCTTTATAATCTTCAAAATAAGATACCCGTCTATTTAAATACATAATCTCAAAATTGTTATCTCTAAATATTTCAAATCTTTTTTGAGATTCAAATAATCCTACAACACCAACTAACATTGCAAATGGTTTACGAATTTCAAACAACCTCATAAAAACTTCATACTTAATACTATAAGGGGGATTGCTTATTATGTAATCGCATTCTGGAACTTCCATACTAAAAAAATCTTGATTATTAAATATATGAGTATGAATCACTGTATGTCCTAACTCTCTAAATCGTTTTACAAATAAACTGTCTTCAGTATCAAAAGGACACCAAATAAGAGAGTTTGGTTTAATATATTTTTCAATAGGCTTAATAGCATATAAAGGAGTATAAAATTCGTCTTTTCCACTACCTGCTACAATATCCATTTTCACTGTGACCACCCACTTAATTTACTTTGTACGAAGTCACCTATTTTTTGATTAGGACTTCCAAAAACCGAATATTCAAACACATCTTTACCTTCTTGTTCTTTTGTTTTTACCATTTTCTTTTGTTTTTTCGAAACTACCTACTTTAGTGGGTAGAGGGTTTCATTTTATTTACCTATATTGGGTGCAATATAACATTTAAACTGTATGCCATCTGTTTCTTCTGTAACAAGTAAAGGCATTTCTGTTCCAAATTCAAATGTTGCTTTACCTTCTAAAACACCATACGTTTTAATAAAATATTCTCCTACTTTCACTTTGCCTTCTCCTTCTTTAGGAGCGTCTAAAATACTTCTATTAGCTGTATCTGTTTCATCTTTGTTACCTATTTTAAATTTAAACTTATCATCTTTTAAAACAAGTGTAACAAATGGACAACTTAAATCAATCATAGCTTTTACAGGTTTAACCAAATCAGACTTATTTAATACAACCTTTGCTGTTGTCTTTATGTCTAAAGGGCCTTTTTTATGTATGTTATCACAAGCTATATCTGCTCCTAAGATTATAAAGTCTTCGTCAGTTTTATCAGATAACTTAAGTGTATATTCTCCCATCTTTTCGAGTTCTATTTCATCATCATAACCTTTAATTACCTTTAACAGATAGTTTGTGTTTTTGATAAATATTTCACCAATAGGAGAATAGTCGGTGAATTTTTCTTTATCTAAATGCGTAATGGTTAATGCCATCTTAGACGCAGAGGTAATAGCCGATTCTAACCCCGTTTCTGTAAAATTCATATTAATTGTAGGGATTGAACTGAGTAGACTAGCTTTCTTAACAAATTTTTCTAAGTAATTCTTATTTATTTTCATTGTTTCACCTTTTAACTGTTGAAGGAAAATATCCTAATATCTCATATGATAATTGTTTTCTAATAGCTTTCTTAGTTTTGTAACATTTATACTCTTTTAACTTTTTATAATTTTTAAGCAGGTAATTTACTAATTTGTCCTGTTCTTTTTGAGGCATATAGAAATCATCTACATATAATGGCTTTTTGGTCTTTGTTTCAATATCTATCCCATATTGATAAAAAATATTCCAAGTAGCAGACTTATTAAAGTTAACCTTTCTAAGGTCAACTTTTTCTAAGTTAGTTGTATGTTTAACCATTTTAATTACTTGCTTCCTTAGCAGAAGCTTTAGAAATTTCTTCTATTGACAACATAGCCGAATCTATTTGTTTAATTTTTTCATCAAACGATTTAACTTTACCTTCTTTAGTCTTTTTGAGATTTTCTAAAATAAGTTTTTCTCTTGCTACTTCCCTGCTTTTTTCTTCTCTTGATTCATCAACAGACGATTTTATAGACCTTTCCCATTGTTCACGTTCTTTATTTTTTAATTGAATTAACATTTCTTTTTTAGAAATTTCATCTTCTAGTTCAATTTTTGCGTCTAAAATCCTTAACTTTTTAGATGTTAGACCTTCTATAATACTATACCTTGAATTTTCACTCATTTGTCTCACCTTTTATTATTTATTTTGTCTTTAATTTTATAGAAATTTGAGGGGGGATTACTCCCCCGGGAGCACATGGCAATCCCTTTTCTCTAACCATTTTGGACTCAAGTTTTTCAACATGGAATTGTTTAAATTCTCTTGAGTGTAAGAATTACGAGTAATATTATTAAAGTGTTACTCGTATATATATGTTTCGTTTTTAAATGTTTTCACGGTTTTGGGTTATACATCTTTAAACCCTTCTTTAGTAATAAAATAGTTTGCTTCTGTTGGTGGAAGCGAAGGACTATCTACTAACTTAGCTACTATTGAACCGGCTTTTCCCGGTCTTAAGTAAATTATAGAAGTAACAGAATGACTAAGTATATTACCTCCTATTGGCATTTCTGGATTTCCGTAAACTATGCCCGGATTGCTAGATACTTGGTTAGTTAATATCACTACTAGGTTATAGATGTCAGCTATTTTAAGCAACTGATGTAAGTGTTTATTTAACATCTGTTGTCTTGGTGCTAGTTCTCCTCTTCCTGAATAGGCCGCTCTAAAATGTGATGTAAGCGAATCTATAACAAGTAATCTATAAGAATTATCTTTTTGTAACAACTTTTCCAATTCATCTACAAGTAACATCTGATGTTCTACGGTATAACTTCTTGCTACATAAATCCTATTCATTATATCTTCATAATCTAAACTTAATGCTTCAGAGAAGTCTTTAATCCTGTCTGCTCTAAATGTGTTCTCTGAATCTATAAAAATACTTTTACTATCAGGACTATCCATTAATGCTCTAACTGTCATAAGATGTGACAGTTGTGTTTTTCCTGAGGCGGTCTTACCATAAACTTCTATAATAGAACCGGAATCGAAACCACCACCTAACATTTCATCAAAACTATCGCTACCTATCCCTATTTTTTTAACTTTATCTCTTTTTTTAGCGTATTCACGGGCTACTTCAAAGCCCATTTTTAGTTTGTCTCTAGCTTCCCTAATAGCTACTCTAGCTTTTACTTCACTAATACCACAAAGGTTACTAATTTCAGTAGGAGATGCCACGGCTATTTTAAGAAAAGATTCATAACCGTTATCATCTAATTTCTTTGATGTAGTTTCGCCAATTCCACTTAATTCCTGTAAATTATCTGTCATTTTGATTTCCCCTTTTTTTTCTACTAACGTATGACATTTTAATTATGTCTGCTTTTAAGTCCAGTTTTTGGACGTTTTTTGGGTACCTTAAATGTCTATCAGGGTATCCCCTGTTACATATATCTGCTGTCATATTATCTAATTCGTATATTTGTTTTCTACCGTATCCGTAAACAATCAATTCCACTTTCCTAATTTTGTATTCTTTCATTTTAAATCCACCTTTATACCTTCCCATGATTCATTAATATAGTTATATTTCTTTATGTACTTGTATTCATCGGTTGATTTCAAATAAGTAAACGAATGTACAATTTCATCGTCATGGTATCTATATTCTAATTCAAAATCTTTGTCTTCCCAATATATTACTACTAATGTAAATATACCTTTTGGGAAGTACTCCTTACCAAACTCTTTAAGTTTACTTAACGATGGCTTAATGTCTAAGTTAAAAGTCATTTTAGCCCCGTTTCACCACCAAAAATAGAGAACTTTTCATAAGCTTTGTAGCAGTTATACATTTCTTTACTCATCATATCAAACTGTTCAGGGGAATCACAATACTCACCCAAGTATTTTAGTATAGTATAGAAACTCCTTTCATGCCTATTACATTCTTCTGGGAATTTTATAACTTCTGTATCAACTTTAAACTTTAATTCCTTAATAGGATTTTGTTCATAATAAAGTATTGTAGCTATAATGTCTTTATAAATTTGTTCATTCTCTGTTACAACTTCTGAAATATCAAAAGGCATATTAAATTTAGTAGTAATATACCCTTCAAAAACAAAAGGTGTAAACCTATCTGTAACGGCTCCTGTAAACATTTGGTCAAAATACTCTTGGTTTTTACTTGTATAGTAAGTAGGTAAGTTATAAAAAACAAGTAGGCTTAATTTACTTATATTATAAGATTCTTGTGTTAATGCGGTTTTACGACTTCTCTTGATATAAACGTTTGAAAACCCTCCAGTAGCTAAAAGAAACTCCTGAAAATTATGTTTGTCGTCTGGCTTTAAGTTACCTAATTCGTTTAATACAATCAATTTATTAGTGAGGGCATATTCTATTTTAGCGAATGTCCCACCATACATATTATAAGTAGAGTCCGTAAGTCCAGATTGAATAGACACTATAGAATCTTTACCAAAGCCTTTGTCCGTCGTTATTCTAGCATTGATTCTATCAACTCTTGCCGTTATTGCTATTATCTTATAAATAAGAAAGTGAAGCGGTTTAGAATGTTTAAATGCTCCTATCGTATCTATTAGCTTTTTAAAAGACATTCTTTTTTCAGCAGGTATATCAACAGGTTCTATTTTAGTTATAAAAGTAAATACGTCACCTTTATAATCATGTTCAACTTTCTTAATTATTCTAAAAGGAAGCTGAACAATATATTCATCAGGAGCAAAAAAGGTTTCAAGTCCTTTTTCTAAATAGAAACCATAAAACTTTTTACTACCTATCATAAGGCATTTCTTTTTTGAAACGATATTGTCCCTTGTGAATATATCTTTGTATAACCTATCGTTAAACAGTGAAATACAGTCGTAATTGCAAATTAGTTCGTTAGTCATTTTAGAATAATTTTGTTGTTTTTTCAGGTTTTTCGGTTTTTTCTATTTCTATTTCGTCTTTTTTATCTTTAGGTTTAAATTGTTTTTTAATGTAAGACTCCTTAGCAGGTTTTGTAAAAGACCTAACCACTACGGCTGAACCGTTTAATCCAAATTTAATAAGCATATTAACCCATACATATCCTTCGGTCTCTGGTTTACTTTTTTTGATTTCTTCTAAAATTCCTGTCATTTTATTTATTGAATAGTTTTAAGAATAATTGTTTTGCTCTTTCTTCGTCAATTTGCCCACCATATTTAGGTTCAGTAGAAGCCTTTATAAATACTGCTTCTGTAATACTAGAACTATAACCACTTGAAATCATAGATTCTACATCTTGAATTAATTTAAGTTCTCCTGGTGTTAAAGAAGGAACCGAAGCTCCGGAAGGTGGAGTCCCTTCCGAAAGTTTCGTAATAGCATATTTCCTATAAATAGCCTTTTCAGTTTCCTCTAATGATTTAACAATAGAAACTTCTACATTATTGTTTCCGTTAGCCAATCCTTCAAGTTCGGTGTTTATTTTTCCATTTGGAAAAAATGATACCTTTCCTGTATAGTCTTTTATTTCTGTTTTCTTGTCTCGGTCAACTACTTTAGGTGCATTTTCTACATACCCAAACCAAAGATACCAATTCCCAAATTTCCCTTCTCCGCTTCTAACTGCTGTTGCACAGTCTAATTTAAGCTTAAATTCCTTATCTGTAGGTAAGTCTTTAAGTTTAAACGACATAGCTTTTTCTTCTTGTTCTTCTGCCATTCTTTATACCTCTTGTGTTGTTTTGTCAGTTATATCTGTTTTAGGTTTTACTTTTTCTAAACACGCTTCACATACTAAGCAAAATGCTACTGTTCCCTTAGGTGCGTTGTTTATTTGAAGCACACTTGCTTTCTCTACTTTAGGGTTTACTTCTTTTTTACATTCAAAACAAATTGAAGCTTCTTCTAATGTTTCTGAAACGGTTTTCCAAATCCATCCCATTTCCCCTAACTGTCTTTTAACCGTTTCATCATCAATGGATTCTGTCTGGTCTATTTTAGGTTTACTTGCTTCTTCTTCTGCAAATGTTTCTATAAGTTCATCTGTTTCTGTCATTTAATCACCTTTCTACTTTAATTAGGGGAGAAAGTGTCTCCCCTAATCCTCTTGGAGGAGTCTATTATAATCGTCCTTGTTGAAACCAAAAGAATATTTATTGTTTACTTTGAGAACCGGTACACTTGTTTGACTGGTTTCTCTTATAAAATTGTCTATTAATCTGTCCGTATTGAGAACTATATATTCAAATTCAATACCTTTATCTGTTAGAAATTTCTTAGCAACTTTACAATTAGGACATATTTCTGTTCCGTATAAAGTTATTGTTTTCATTCTTCTCTCAACTCCTGTATTGTATTTTGTAAATCGACAATTTTATCACCTAAAATCTTAACTATTCTTGCAATATTATAATCGCAAGTAGATTTCAAATCTTTTATTTCATCTGTTTCTAACGAAATTACCCACTTATCTTTTTTAGTTGGCGAGGTCTGTCCAAAAGTTGTTAAAGGGTAAAAATCGTTTGTTTCTTTGTCCCATATAAACCAGCCTTTTTTAAAGTTAATTTTGTTAGGACTAGTGGTGATTGTTAATTCATTCATTTTGTCTTACCTCTTATTAATTTAAAAGAAATATGTTAAGGAAGGTTTACGTTCAAAATCAAACTATTGCACAAACCTTCCCCGTCCCTAGTATTACCTTTGGACTATGATTATTTTTCAATATTTGCCTTAGAAGTATCTATAACAGAAATCTTCCATAGTGTAGTTAATACAAATATTAAACAAAATGCTTTTCCCCAGTTTAATACTGGTAAGTCAAATAGATAAGGCATTACATAGTTCCAAGCCCATTTGATTGGAAATGCCCATAACAGGTCTAAAATTAAAGAAATTAAAATAATACATTGAACATATAATATTTTTTATATAAACTCATTTTGTCTCACCTTTAAATGTTTTTATTACTTATTTTTGTATTTTCACAATTTTATTTAAACAGTCTCCTACATCACTTAAAATTTCTTTATCAGTAAAACGATAAAGGATGTAACCTTCAGCTTTTAGCAAAGCGTTTTTTCTTTTGTCCCGTTTTGCATTTTCTGGTTTATTGTGCCAGTAAACACCATCTGCCTCTATCACAATTTTGTTAGGTAAAAGAAAATCTAAAAACATACCATGAAATGAAATTTGTTCTTCAAATGATATACTTCTTTTTTTAAGTTCTTCAGCAACTTTTATTTCTATAGAGGATTTAGGTCTCGAATGTTTGTAACAATTCCAACATATTCCTTTTAATATTAATTTTTTGTATCTTGACGGTTTTAAGTATCTTTTCATTCCACATGAAGAACACGTTATATATTTACCACCATTCCACATTGGATTCTTTTTTCCGGGTTGTGAGCATTTTTTCCTACTTTCAGGATTATTCATAGGATTATGTGTTTTCATAAATTCAGACTGTTTAAGACTACGTTCATTATGAAGCGAAAGATACAATTGTTGTGATTCTTTGTAATTCCGTATTTTTATACCTTCTGCTTTTAAATTTCTTTGAATAGTTTGAGCATTAACTTCATAAATTTTGCCTATTTCCGTAGCAGATTTTGTTTTATAAAGTTCCGTTAATTTTAATCGTTCATCCTTAGTAAATTTAAGGAGTTTATGTATTATCTTATCCCTACTTTCAACAGACAAATCATTTCTTTTTCCAACCATCTATATCACCTTTGTTACATAGATGGTTGTTCTCCTATATAAAATTTTCTGTTTTAACGTCCTTTAAGGCGTTTGGCTACATATCCTCTTTTAACAGGTTTTCTTCCACCTGATGAATGAAGATTTTTACCTCTTTGGTGTATTTTCTCGTGCCGTGACCTTTGTGACTTAGGTATCTTTTCTAGGTTAGATTTGGCGTTGTTTTTTGAGTCCCCATCCTTGTGATGAATAAGACTGCCATCATTAGTTTTAGCTCCTGCTATACGTCTTGTTGCACGGCGGCCATCTTTCCAAGCGGGGTTTTTATTTCCTATATTTGCCTTACTTAATTTCTTTTTGGTAGCCTCTGTCTGCGACCTCCCAAAACTTTCGCTTCCTACTTCTCCCATTTTAATTACCATATTTTTTATCTTCTCCTCTCTATTTGTTAGAATTTAATTAAATTTCTTTCTGAACTTCCACCTTGTGACATAAGCCTTTTTGCTTTTGCTTGTTCGTTTATTTCATCTAAAGTTTTAGGTTTAGGAATAATAGTCTTAGTGGGTTGTTGTTCTTGACTGGTTAATTTTGATTTAGAAAAGAACCCTGAATCTACAATTAAAGTTATTTCCAAATCTTCACTACTTCCAAATTCTACCTTTGTTACACCAGTATATGCTTCCTTAATTAACTGTTCAATATCTTCTTTTGTTAAAATGATTTTCATGTCGTGTCACCATAATCTATATGAAATAACTGGTTTATAAATGTTTGTATTTTTCTAATTTCCAAACCTTACACCTACATTATTTGTCCTGCCATTCGTTTACACATATATTCTTCATCCGCTAACAATGTTTCATCAGCTATTTTTTCATTATAAAGATAATGATGTATAGTTTCATGCACTATTGCCTTCGCTATTTGTTCAGCTATTAGTTCAGGAGATATTAAATTCATAAGTTTCCAACAACTAGAACCTTTATTTATATAAATAAGGTTTAGTCCCAATATAGCCATTCCATTAGTAATATTTAAATCTCCATTGTAACTTATTTTATCTGTATCAATTAAGTGTTTTAATTTTTTAATATCTACATATTCTGTTTTCATTTCACCCTCAAAAGCAGTTCTTTGCACAAATCTGATGTGAATACCCATACGGATACAAAAACAACTCCCCAAACTACTGAAATTATATTTCCAATAATCGTATCAGTAAGACAAGCAGTTATAGGTAAACTTAATAAAGTTATTAATATAATCTTATCGCTTTGTATGTTCATGTTTATCACCTTCCTTATGTTTGATAAAATACTCTGATAAATCAATAACAAAATTGGTATCTATGTATTCAAATGCTCCGTCTTCTTCTTCGTGCCATTCGGTGTGTTTTTCAATTAATCCGTTTATTTCTTCAAATTCTTTTGTTCTTCCATTTTTCACCTTTTTGTATTTTTAATACTTGTATGCAAATGTCTAAAAACTTATCTTGTTTTTTTGTTATAGGGTTTCTGTTTTTTTTATCTTCTGCGAAGTCTTGCCTGTACCTTTACAATTCTCACAATGAGTTAATGTTGGGTTATTGATTAATCCTGTAACAATTAGACCGCTACCTGTACAATTAGGGCAAACTTTGGGTGAATCTTCCTTATAACCTTTAGCAAGGATGTTATTATTACCATCAATTAATATTGAGCTTGAGGGGCTGGGTAACTTTTTGCCAAAACCATCTAGTTCTTTTAATATCTTCTTTTTCGCTGAATCAATAACCCAATTTCTAAATTTATATTTCTTATCTAATAAATTACGTTTCAACCAATTTTGATATTCTTTATTATCAAATGATGGATTTATATTATACTTTAACCAATCCATTATTACAATAATTCTAATCTTCTTTTGTTCTTCCATTTTTCCCTCTCAATACTTGTTCTGCGTTCTTATGTTCGCAATCAATATTAACAATATTACAATTTGTTTTACATAAATTATAACCTAAATCTGTTTCTTCTATACACCAGTTTGCACAATTTGGGAAGTTATATTCAATAAAACATTCTTTGGTTTCTATATTTGGAGGTGCATCGATAATGGTATATATCAACCCTACTGCAAATGCACCAAATATTACAATTATCCAACCCCAAAGTTTAAACCACCTCCAAAAATCATCCAACCACATTCTTATTGCTTGTATCATTTTTCATTCCACCTCAATCAATTCAATAAAATTATTTATAATAACGCCCAAAGCCCATATTTAGGTTCATAAATTCTTTTTTGTCCATTTTTTCACCTTCAATTTAAATCTTGTTTTAAACCAGTATTTTCCATTATCTTTCCCATTGATGTTTGTACTACCATTATCAAAGTTCGTTCAAACGGGAGTACCTATTGCGTTCCTGAGTGATTGTGGTAAGTCTTTTATTTCGTCTTTTGCAAATATTGGTATTACATCCACTTCCGGAGGATATTTTTCTAATTTATTTTTGAATTGTTCAGGGGTTTCAGAGACAAGTATTTCAAACACTTGCATTGTGTCTAAGACAAATATGTCTGCTCTGCCTCTTCCTCCTGCAAATATCGCTTCGGTTACTATGGAATGTCCGTCTTTCATTAATCTAAACGCCACCATAAATTTCAATAACTCATGTAACGGACTATTATGAACATTAGGTTTTACTGCACCCTTTGTAACGTTATAAGATTTATCTAGTAGCCTAAGACTGAACTTTGTTAAATCCGATTTTGCTTTTTTCATTGGTAGTGATTTGAAAAGGAGCGTTATTTAAGCTCTTTTTATATAAAAGTGAAAGTGACCGGTTGGTATAAACCTTTTCAATATGTTTGGGTAAATTACTGTTTTCGCTATCTTCCATTTGTACATCCGATAGTACATTTGTATAGGAGAAGCTAACGTTTTTTTGTATCGTTCCCAAAGTGGCTAAATTTGGTGGGTACAGCCCGCCTACTGTGCCAGTTTTTCGTGTTATAACTTTATCGCCATTTTTTGACAAACTGATTTTTATGGTTTAAATTGTTTATTTATTTTTGGCTTAAAAGTGGCTTTGCTTTAAACCACGTTTTAAGCGTGTATTTTAAACGTTTAATATTTTTTGTGTTTGTAATGGTTTGATAAATAAAAGTTGAAATCATAAGCTTTAAAGTGGCAACCTGTTGATTGTGGCATTGAAAACATTTCGCTTTTTGCACAATATTTGAATTTGGCTTGTTTTTAGTATGTATCTATATAGCTATAGCTATTACCTTGTAGTGACATTGTCGCTACACGGTTAACATGTTAAACATTATAGCTATAGTGTTAACGTGTTAACTTGTTATAGCTATAGTGTTTAAAAGGTAGTGTTTAACATGTTTAATAATAGACCTCTTTAACACGTTTATTAATATATACCTTTACCTACCTTTTAACACTCTTAATAATATATCCTTTATTAACTTGTATAAAGCTTATACCTTTTAACGTGTTATAACGTGTATTAACATTATAGCTACAATGTTAAACAATGATGGACAGCTATAGCTACAGTGTTATACCTATACCTATATAGATAGGCCGTTCTATTTTACCATTTTTTAGCCGAGGCTAAAAGCAGAAAACCAATTATATTCAAAACAATTATGGAAAACCCTAAGACATTCCTCCATAAGTATGAAAGCATTAGGGAGAAACATAATCCTATGATAAGGTTCATCCCGAAAATCAAGGCTAAGCTATTCTTAGCAGAATCCATCTTTCACATCTCTTAATTTTTTACAGGCAGTAATGTGATAACAATCGGTATGCCTAACATTTTTACAGGTACAGCTATACCTTTCCTCTATTTTATCATAAATGATTTCATATATTTTACCAGAAAGTCCTTTACAGGCATAATAATCATATTTATTTCCCTCTGACACTAAACAAATTCCCTCTTTTTCTAATAATTTTTTAACTTTATCTGTAAATCTAGTCATCTAAATCATCCTCTTCAGGGGGAAAGTAAGACGAGTCCTCTAAATAATCATCCGAGGAGTCATATAATTTCACTTCTCCTTCTTCTATTCTTCCCACTATATCATACATTTTATTAGCTTTAGACAAAGGGATTACTTCAATAGCACTACTTATTATCCTATTATCAAACAAATAAACTGAAACTAAATTGTTTTTCATTCCTGTATCTTCTATCACTATTTTATCTTTATACATTATATCACCTTTGTTATTATAATAAGAATTAACACTATATAAACTTTACTATTAGAATAAAACAAAAACCTTTACCGGTTCGGCGTCACTCAGTCAGAACCTTTAACAACTAATAAGAATAATTCAATCATTATAAATATGTCGTAAGGATTTTCACCTTACACTCATGGTAGCTAACCCATGTGATGCCTAATTTTTCAAGACTATAAATTGTTTATCTATATTTAAGAATCAGATAATATCCTTTCTTTCCAACTTGTATAAACTTTAACAAAGTTACTTTTATTTTCTATAAACCCACACATCCACCCATCTTCAAGTCCTACATATTCATTAAGACGGTAAGAACCAGACCACTTAGATTTTCCTACGGTAAAAATTTCACCTTTTATAAACCTGTTATGGTGACTACCTTTACCTATGTATTTTAATTTATCCCCCGGTTTATATTTCAATGTCATTTTTATCAGCCCAATTATCAAATCGTTTATAGAATTTAATTATTTTCTCAGGCACACCTTTATTAGTAGCCCTAACACCTGTAAGAAGTTCTAAAGCTTTACAAACCTTTTCACCTTTTTTAGTAAGTAAACCCCTATCAGAAAGTTCATTAATTACGTCACACACAGTAGTTTTACGGTATTGGTCAAGCCAATGACACATATCGTGTGCCATATCAAAGATACATTTAGTATCATAAATGATACCTCAAACTATCGTATTTCCCAATTTTATCATTTTTGAAATCTCCATGTATCCGAACATTTAGGTGTTCTATTTATTATAGCTACAACAAACTTAATACTTGTTAGATTTTTTAATAAATAATTAGAAATATTACTTTCTTTACACTCCTTTTCTAAAGAGTCTGCAAGTTCCCTAAGTTCTTTAGGATTAGTTACTAAAGCTTGTCTTTTCATTTTAACATCCCATTCTTTCTTTCCATGATAGAGATTTCTCATCAACCGTAAGGTATCCTGAATATATATTACCTTTCCAGTAACTACTAAAACGTATTTTCCAAAGTAGCCCGTAACCATCGTAGTTAATTGAAGCACCTGTTTTTCTATCATCACGTTCTATTCCGGCATTTTGCCCATCAGAACTGATATATCTAACCGTTCCTTTATGTTCATGTCCACCATCAGATATAAGAGTTATTCGCATCCCTATTTTAAGTTTACCCGTATAATGTTTATTGTCGGTCATTTTCTATTTTCTCCTTCCAAGTTAAGGCATCTACAAGTAAATAACCGGAATCACAATTGCTACCCCAATATTGATTATCTTTCCTTTGTACATTCCAGTTTAAGGCATTATTTTCAATACGGACATGAGCATTGTCATTATCATCGTTTACATCAACAATATTCCCGTGTTTATTGTTGTAAATATAAACTTTCATCCCTACTTTAAGATTACCTTTAAATTTTGTTTTCATTTGAAGTTAACCTCACGCATCACTTGTTTAGTTGCTCCTATAATTTTAACTTCTTTAGTAATAACCCCTTGCCAGAATTTAAATTTAGTATAAAGAGAAGGGTTATGCTTCCAAGTATCTACAGCCTTTTTATAATGATAACTTAACCATTTGTTTTTAGGAGGTAAGTCATGATAAAGTTTGTTTAAAAAATCTACTAATACAGGTATAAAAATTCTTTCTATTTTACCTTTAACTTTAGTAGACCTATCCACTACTTTTATTTTCTTTCCTTTTGAAAGAAGGTATAACCATTCATCAGGCACAGACCAAAGTAATCGTTCCCAGTTCTTTTGTTCTATATCAGTAGAACGGAAGTAAACAAGTTTACCCCGTTTACATTGTGTTAAATTATGGTAAGTTTTCAATTTTATCCCTCCAACAAGTAAATACTTTTGTGATATAACCTTCTTGTGACCCGTTATTCCATATACCGTTACGCTTAATAATATACCATAGTTCACCGTAACCTTCCAAATATCTTCCTCCACCTTGTATATCATCATTTCTTTTTATTTCAGCACTAAAAGGCGAAGTAAATATTACTGTACCGATTGTTTCAAACTGGTCATCCTCATCAAACAGTTTAATTTTATCTCCTGGTTTTAGTTCGCCTTTAAATTTATCCATTTTAACACCGCACATATTGTTTATAAGTCATAGTTATCACCTTTTAAAAATGGTACTAGAGTGGGGATTGAACCCCTTTGCATAATAAATATCACCTCCGGCGTATCTGTTTTCCCGAAGTTTACTTTTATTACAACCAGTCTCTAGCATTGATTATAATGGATAGCCAATACGAGTATTCTCGCATCAGCTATCCGTGGAGGGAGGAACTTCATCAATTATTTTTTTAAGTTTTTCTTTTCTTATCCCCTTTTCAAACTCAGCACTTCCTGAACAAAGAGAAAAAAAGTCACACCAGTGACAAAGGTTATTTTCTTTTGGAAGATAATCCTTTATGTCAGTAGAACGGGTTTTTTCATATGTAGAGGTAATAGCTTCTCTTGCATACTTCATAGTCGCTGGTGTAACCTCAAGAATACATTCCTTACCATACCTGAGAAAGTCTATCGCAGTAAAGTCCGGAGTGCGTTTCTTGATGTTGGAGTACAGAAGGGAGTAGATAGCCATTTGAAGGCGGTAGTCTTCAGATATACCCAATCCATACTTTTTGCTTGTCTTATAGTCTCCTATTGTAAGTATATCATTGTAATCTATATTAATACGGTCTATATAACCACAACAATGTAATTCCGTATCTTCTAAAAATAATTCCCTGAATTTTGGTTTCAGAAGGAAGAAAGCGTGTTGTTGGTCGTCTGCTTTCCCTTCTATAATAAGGTTGTTTATCTTCCTATCAAGGTCAATAAAGTGTTCATCTAAAATAATTTTACAGTTAGATTTAAAAGTTAATACTTCAACAGGATTTAGTTCAAGTGCCCGTATTTCTTTAGTAAACTTTATCCAAGTGGATTCAAAACAACCGTAATAGTTATCTTTTAGAGTACCTGTTTCTGGAAACTTCTTGTAAAAGTCTTCTAATACCTTATGAATAACACTCCCTTTAACAAGGTTAATATTCGGAAGTTGTTTTACCTTTTCAATATACCTATGAAAATATTTTCTTGGACAATTTATAAAAGAGATTATACTTGTAGGTGATAGTCTTGATTGTGTTTTTAATTCAGGCATTTTCTATTTTCTCCTTCCAAGTTTGATTAACAGGTATAAAATTGTTTGTATTTTCAACAAAGTATTGTGTCCATCCAAGGTCATTTCCCCAGTTAGCTTCTTTAAATCTATACGCATCGGTGAATCTAGTTGAATACTCCACTTTATAAATTTTATTAATGACAAAGCCGTAGTTGCCCCCTATAAATTTAAGTAAGGTTCCTTTTTTGTATTTTTGTTTACTCATTATAAACCTCTTTTACATGTTCCTTTAAAATGTTTAAAAATCTTTGATTATTTATTTCAAAGGGTGATTCATCTCCAACTGCTTTTATAGTATAAATATGGTCTAATAGTAGTTCACCAAAGTTTAATTTTGGAAATTTCACCCATATTCTTCCTAATAAATACATAGTTTCACCTATGTTTTTAAGTTGGTTCATCTTCTACTTCCTCTTTCATAGGTATATAAATATCATCATCGGGAATTAAAGCGTTACCAATGTAAATTTTGAAGCACGTTCTTCCGTGAATAAAGTTAAGTAAGTTTCCTAAAGCAAGGCTAGAGATTTGATAATTAATATAAGCACTTGCTTTTTCCCCACATTCTAAGTCACTTCTAGCTTTTATATTAAGGGATTTTTCGTAAGAAGCTACATCTTCCTTGTTAGAACAGTCTACTAGATAGATTCGTTTATCAAACCGCCCTATTCTAGTATCAAGAAAAATAACAGGATAATTTTTTATTTTATCGAATATTAACCTTCTTGCTTCAATGCTGTCAAATAGACTCATATAAACAGTATTAGGTTCTGGTACAATAACAGAGTCTTTAGTAAACACACCGTCTACTGTTTCTATTTCCACTCCTGATGATTCTAGTACCATCTCTTTAATTGCTTCCGTTTTTTGCATACCAAGGTGTTTAAATAAGAAAGCTTGGGGACCTATATTCTCTCTTTCTACTTTATCCATATCATAAACTTTTATAGATTTAAACCCTGATTTTGCAAGTAAGATAGCCATATGACTTCCTACACTACCAACACCAAACACCTCTAAGTTTATTTCATCAATTTTATCAGATGAAATAAGTTTAGATTGCCTACTTAAGTCAAGTCGTTCACTCATTTTTTACCTCCACTATTTAGTATTTTTGTTTTAATGTCCACAAACATAGGAGATATTTTCTTACCACTAACCGTAGCGTTGGAAAATTCACAGTCGAACACTATATATCCTAAACATTCATTTGTTTTTATATCATTGAATACTGCACCCCTTTCTGAATACCAAGAGGTTTCAACATTCTTTTCATTAAGTAAGACGGCAACTATTTTATATATTAAATAGTCTGCGTTTGAAACTATTATTTGTTCCTCCGGTTCTGTTTTTACTTTTTCCTGCTTATTATAAATTTCCATGTTGAATTTTTGAAACATCCTCATAACTTCATTTTGAAGTGTAGTTAAACAACCTTTTAATGGTTGTAAGGTGTAAATTTTTGTTACACCGTTTTTAATAGATTTAAACCAGCTTGTTGTAGCTTTTAAGTTCCCATCCGTTAAACTTTTATCTACTAATTCTTGGAAAAGGCTTCCAGCTACCAGTCTAATTCCTCCGGGAAGAATATCTATAGCAACCTTTTCTTCTAATGAGGTAGGGCAGTCCCTAATCATATCGTTGTCTATGCTTGTTGGTTGTTCTGCCTGAGGTTTATAACTTTGTTTTGGTTGTGCAGTAACAGGAACAGTAATAGGGTCTGGTTTTATATTTTCTAAGACCGATTTACAGTATTTTTCAAGTACACCCTCCCTTTTTAATGAAGTCTTTTTTTGTTCCTTTTCATCAGCAGATAATTCATAGTTTAATTTTATCTTGCTGTTTAAAATAGTTGTTCTTATAGGTGATTTGAGGTCTATTCTTGCTTCCCTATCTATTTTTTCACCTTTTAAAGCGGTCTGTAGGAACAAAAAGTATTTCACATTTGATTCAGGTGCGGTATAAGTATCGTATGTGTCTATTTCATCCGTATGTGAGTGGGCAGCAGAGGAAGGATGTTTGTGCCAGTAAAAGTTCAGCTTCCCAAATTCCTTTATGGTGCAATTTTTTATTATGTCCTTTAGTTCGGCGCTTCCGAAGTGTACACTTCCAACGGTGGTATATTGTTTTGGATAAAAAAGTTTTTCAACATAAAAATACTTTTCATTGTTCCTCGATTTTATGCTAACAGTACCTAATCCGCCTATTTCATGGTTTATGTTCCTTGTAAACCAGTTTATTTGTTTATAAACTTCATTAGATAAAATTATTCTTGCAGGGTATTCTGTCATTTTATTTGCCTCCTATTTTTCAAGCTCAACATCTTTATATTTTTTGATGTTTGCATCATATCCAGGCTGTTTTCTTAAGGTACGCTGTTCACCTGTTTTTAGTTTCTTAGGGTCGTTTATTTCTATTCTTTTCCCTTTTTCATCCCAAATAGGAATTCCATGTGAAAGAAGTTCATCATAAGCAGATTCAAAATGTATGTATGCTCCCGAATCTCTATATGTTTTTATCCAAAACCATAGGAGTGTAGCTAAGTCGCTTATCTTGTTTGAAGCTAAGGCATTAAAAATGCTTCTTCTTGCATCTCCGTCGCCAAAGCACGGTTTATTAGAACCAGAACCATGAGGGTGTGGATAATTACCTATACTTATTTCTCTATTTTTCACAATAAAGCTTTCAGGCGATATTGAAAATTCAATAGGTCCGATATAAAAATATCTGAGACCAATAGGTTCATGTGAATTAATATAAAAGTTAGGTACTTTCAAAATAGCAGGTTTAAAAGTTATCACTATTTTATTAGTAGTTAAGTCTAATTTAGTAATGAAAGGCAATTTTTTAGCTTCCTCTATTTCGTTCATAAGACCTTTACCTTTTAGTTTTAAGTTGTTTATGATAAATTTTTGTTCAATATCAAGGTTGTTAAACATGACAATACATTCTCCTATTGTTTTTTCGTAGGTGTCTATATTTTTTTCCTGTGATTTTAATTCGTTTTTTATAGTTTTTAATCTATGTTGAGACGATTCAAGAAACGAGGAAACAAAGATTTCATTTTGTATTTTTGTCGTGTTAACCGGTTTTACATTAGCCTTTTTAATTGCCTCTATAAAGTCTAACATTATTTGGTTAACTTCCGTTTCTAAAGGCGAAACTTGTTTTAGTGACAACGGGTTATAATACATATGAACGAAGTTTCTTTTCGGGTAGTACATTCCTACGGCTTCGTTGTCTTTTAGTAAGATTGGTGTTACGGGTTCGGCATGTAAAAGTGCGGGTATCGAAAAAATAGTAGAGCATATGATATTACCGTCTGAAGGTAAAAATTCTCTGTAAGTATTCCTAAGAAATTCTTTTATACTTGAACCATTACTATGGTTTCCTGAAGTGTCACCATTAAATTGAGAATTAAAATAAATAGTGGGTACTTTATTTAAGGAGGTATTTAAATTCAGGTCCTTATCAAACACAATGTTTTTTATTCCTATTTCACTAAGTTTTTTGTCTATTTTAAGTAATAGGCTAGTATTTAATGAAAGGGTTTTCATACAACTTTTGTTTTTGTTAAGACAATTTTTGAATACCATCTTTTTTAATTTGTCAGATGTTAGAGGAACACAATTCTTTTTAGCACGGAATTCTAGTTCGTCTATAAATTTTATAATCTTTGCACCCGTTATTTCCATCAAAACGGTTTCACTACCTTCAGAATCTTCTTTGATGTTTATTTTACCAAGTTCTGTTCTGTCGGTGTCTTTAAAAATTATTGTATTGTCTCCTACCCATGAGTTTGATGGGAATGTTTTTATTGTTTCTTTTAAGTAGGAATTTACAGTTTCCTCATTCAAGTTGTAAGTTTTCATTTCACTCCTCCGTTTTTTGAGTTCCATTTTTGTTTCTCTTTAAAAAATAAAAAAAATAAGAGGTTTCCCTCTCAAAAATTAGATGTAATCTCTGCGGTGATTACATATATTTCACCGTTTTTTACAGTTGAATCCATGCTAACTACGTTTCCTGTAGATTTTTCACTTACGGATTCTTTGTCCTCTGAAAGCACAAGTTTTGACTGCTTTACAAGGTCTGTAATTGTTGCACCGTGGCTTAGGAGACATTTCTTTACGCCATTTTGTCCCTGTCTGCCAATCTCTGCAATAACAGAACCAGACGGTGCCCTTGAAACAGGTGTTGAAGTTTCGGAAAGTTTATTGAACTTCTTTGTTACTTGTGCCTTTTCACCAGGGTCACAATCGCTGTATTTACATCCGTAAATCTTCCTTGCCAATTTATCTCTTTTTTCTGTAGCCATTTAAGACCACCTCCAATATTTTTTAATGTTTGTTAAATCCTCAGTTTGAGGAATAAAATGTGATTAAAGTATGTGAAAAAAGGCATAATACATGCCTTTATATGAGTGTCCTTCTGGACAAAGCAAAGCACTATATCCGTTATAATGGGCAAGTTCAGTCACTTTTGAAACTAACCTATTAAAGTCTGAATATGTTCCTGCTTGTTTTGATTTATTCCTCCAGCTTAATGTTACTGAAAGGAATGAGTTGTGAGTGGGTATTTTGTTTTCAAAGTACGTTTGTAAATCTATTAACGGGTTTACTTTTTCATTTCCATCTAAGGAGCAACAGTAATCAAATATTGAAACGGTTACTTTATCAGTAAATTCTGTAAGGTAATCGCCTAATAGTTGTTTGTAAGTGTTTTTATGTTTACTTTTAATCCTATGATAGTCGTCATAAGGATTTGGAACACTAACATTTTCCTTCTTTAGTCCTGCTTTAACCAAAGAGAGGGTAGTATTAAGGTATCTATTATCTAATACGATTGCTTTTCCTTTTCTTATTTTCAACCGTCTTAGCGTTTCAACAATTTTTCTGTTGAACCTTCTTTTGTTGTGGTCTTTTAATTTTTCTTTTGAATTGTATTTTTCCATTTTTGCTCTTAATTCGCTTAATTGCCATCCATTTATAAAGCTTTTGGTTTCGTTTTTCTCAAAACTTCACACCTTCTTATTGACCTGACGTTAT
>Ga0307928_10001118_pt1 | contig 20223 bp, 25 predicted proteins | sample AceLakmetagen232_FD_201815 | JGI IMG/M metagenome (GOLD analysis project Ga0307928, IMG submission 201815) | Saline water microbial communities from Ace Lake, Antarctica - #232 | ecosystem: Environmental > Aquatic > Non-marine Saline and Alkaline > Saline | place: Antarctica: Ace Lake... | reverse complement strand
TTTATTTTTTGTAAAACAAATTCAGTGTTTCCTTTTCTTGGGCTACCATTAATCAATAACACTTTCATTCAACCAATTCCGTTTCTAATTTTTCAAGATCACAAAAATCTGTTGTAAAATTATAAGCCCCAGCGTTAATAAAAATTAATTCATCCCCGACTTTTGGTTCTTTTAAATAAACACGATATCTAAACAAGTCCATTGAACAGGGAGTTGATCCTTTCACAACATATGCCTTTCCATTTCCCTTCTCTACTTCTCCTTTAATTAATAATTTTACAGGAACTATCACTGCATCCATATCACTATTATACACTGAAGCGTTTACAATTATGTTTTCTTTATCAATACCAATTATTGTTGTAATAAGTTTTCCAGCAGGAGCAGCAATAAATCTTCCAGGCTCTATTACCATTTCTATATTTTTTTCTTTTAAAAAATCTCTTAATTTTTTTAGTTTTTCAAATACTCCATCAACCACATCTACATTAGTATTTGCATAAACAGAAGGTAATCCCCCTCCAATATTTATAATATCGATTTTATCAAATGTTTTAGGTTCAATAATATTACTTAATTCATAATCAAGATCCCACTCACTCAGATTTTGTGTTTTTCTATGAAAATGCACACCTAACTTCCCAATTTTTGAATTAATCCCTTCATCCGCCCTTATTTTTTCTATTTGTTCATTAACAATTCGTGAAGGCATTCCAAAAACAAAATATCTTTCTGTTTTTAGTGTTCTTTCTTTTAATTTAATTCGAAGAAGTAAATTAATTTTATTTTCAACTTCATTTTCTTTTAAATATTTTTTTATAATCTCAAGATCACTTTCGTTATCAACAATAAACCAATTTATTCCAAGATCTAACAATCTTTTTATTTGTTCATCATTCAAAGCTTGTGCTAAAAATACTACACGGCTTTTATCCTTAATATGTTTTAATTCATTTTCAAAATGAACACTAAACATTGTGTCAGTATTTTCTTCTAAGATTTTTGTAACATCTTGACTTGTTTTAGAACTATACGAAATTAGCGGAGTAAGTTCTTTTAGTTTTTGGTACTGAGAAAGAACTATTTTCTTAGACAAGATGAATTTTGCGTTTTCCACTTTATCCCTCCAAGTTCTTTTTCATTTCATCAGTAATAACTTTTTCTTCTTCACCTTTTTTATGAATAACTTTAAGTAGACCTTCTTTTTGTAATTGTTCAAGAGCATTTACCATTGCAAGAGGGAACATTATTGTTACATCTCCCTTAACTGTTGCAACATCACTTTCATCTTTTACTTTTCCCCAACTTTTTGCTTCACTAGTTGTTGCACCACTAACACTTCCACTTGTTTTATGCGCAGTTGTCATATACACTGCATAATCTGCTCCGCCTGAAAGTAAAGTACAAAGAATCGCATGATGTTTTGAAGTTCCTCCACCAAGAGCAATTACTCCTTTTTTCTCATCATGGCTAGTTGTAAATAAAATGTTTCCAAAATCTGCTACCACGTCAACTACAAAGTCTTTGTGATCTTGTTGGAACATGTATAAGTGAAATCCAATTCCTGCATCTGTTATTGGTGGACAAAATACTGGAATATTGTTTTTTGCTGCTTGGTATAAAAATGAATCTTCATCATCAAGCATTAATCCTAATTCTCTTACCATATCACTTACAGGCCATCTTGCTTGTTTTTTGTATAATTTTCCAAGAGCTTTTGTCATGAAATTTTCAAAATTCATATAACTCTCATTTTTTATTAATAAATTTCCAATTCTATTCACTCCTTGTTCGTGAAGTTCAACATCATCCGCTTCGAACCTTCCAATATCAAATTTTTCTCCTGTTGCTCTCATTATATCTTCTTCAATTGCCCCAGCAGTAGTAACTATCACGTCAGCCATCCCAAGCTTTATTACTTGGGCAAAAAACCCTCGAAGACCAGAAGTAACCATGTTTGAAGTGAATGTTAGAAATATTTTTGAAGAATCTTTCTTCATTTTTACAAATACGTCACTTGCTCGCTTAAGTTCAACGCTTTGATAACCCACAGTAGCTAGTTGTTCAGTAAAGTCTTTTACTGTCATCCCTTCTTTCCATTTGAAATCTTTTACATACATATATTTCACCAAATATACTGAATTTTCCCTTCATATTGAATAAAAAGCTTTGTTTTTGAAAAATTAAAGATTTTATTTTCTTTTGTTCTTTTTTGTATGAATATAATCACGCATGTTTGCAGCTGATGCTTCTTGAGAAATATTTTCAACATGGTCCTGAACTTCAGATAAACCATCCTTACCTGCTTTTTTGTGATACTGTTTCATCAAAAAAACCCGCCCTTTTTTTGAAAATCTACTTACAGCACCCCTCAGTTGCCGAGTAGAACTATTTCTTATCGCAGAGTTGTCTGCCATCATTTTCTTTATCTGTTTTTTCTGATGCCTAAGTTTCATAAATAGATATTAACTCTTATTGTTTAAAATACTTGTTAAATAGATCAAAAAGAAGTTTATCTTCATTTAAAGTAACTTTTTCGGGATTAAACTCCACAACATCCAGGGCTCTTGCACGCGGAATAGCAATATCAAGAAGTTCTTTTGTTTGTTCTTTACTAAAACCTAGATCTGGAAAATACCCAGTAGCTTGCATAATTTTACTATCAAGCATATCCACATCAAATGAAACATATAATTTCCCTCTCTTTACAAAAGCTTCTATTATTTTTGTAAATACATGAAAAGATTCATTTAGTTCTTCAAAATAAAAATGTTTTATTTTATGTTTTTTTAAAAATTCTTTTTCAATATCAGAAACTTTTCTAAGCCCAACAATCATCAAATTTTCTGGTTCTATAATATTATTCTCAATTAACATTCTTACAAAATCTTCATGGGTTGTAATACTTAATGCATCTTCACAATCAGCATGTGCATCATAGATTAATAATTTAGCATCTTCATATTTTTCACTAAATGCTTTAACAACGAACCCAGTAATGTCATGTGTCCCGCCAAAAAAAACTGGGACTAATCCTGCTGGCGTGTTTTTGAATACATTTTTTGCTTGTAAATAAATTTGTTCATGTTTCTCTTCAATTTCCCCATTAGTAGAAAAAAGTTCTCCTTTTACTTTAAATAAATCAAGTAAAAATTCTGGAGCTTTCTTACAACCATCATTTTTCTCAATTGCCCCTTCATCCTCAGCAATTCCAAAATATTTTTTCTTCATACTTAATTTAATCCAGGTAACATTTTTAAATATTAAAATCATTACTTTAAAGTGGATGAAGAGTGTATTTTTTGCGATTTTGCTTCAGGCAAATGGAAAAAACATAGAAACAAATTTGTTTATGAAATTTTACATGAAACTAAACGAACTGTTTCATTTCATTCAATTGATTTTCCTTCCCCAAAAAAAGAACACGTGCTAGTTATTCCAAAAAAACATTATGTAAACCTTGAGGATTGTCCAAAAAGCACTCTTCATGAATTAATTGATCATGTTGCACTTATTAGTAAAGCCCTAAGACTTGAAAATAGTGGCGCAAATATTTTGCTTAATGATGGTCGAAGTGCTGAACAAACTGTAATGCACGCGCATTTCCATATTGTTCCAAGAAATGCTGGAGATAACATTGAAATTGAATTATGGAAAAGAGTTAAGATAAGTGAGAAAAATTACCACGAAATAAATAAAAAAATAAGAAAACTTATTAAAAAAGCAAGTACAACTTAACTTCTATTTCTAATCAACTTTCTAACTAATGCACGAACAATCCTCTTTCTATTATTAGCTTTAACTGCCCTATGCGCATTTTTTTCTGAAACTTTAATTTTTTGACCAATTGAAGGGTTCATAGTAACACTATAACTTTAATATATAATAAATTTATGTTTTTTATAAAAAAGAAAAGAATAAAAAGAAGTAAATAGATTATAAATATGATAAAAAATGGTATTTGATCTTGGAACAGTAAATCTTGGAGTCCCCCTAATCAACGACATCATAAATAATTTTTTAATAAACGTTGAAACAATAACTATCACTGCAGTAGTAATTGCAATTTATGCAATCGTTATTTGGCATTATTATAGATTGCTTTCAAAAAGAGATTTTTTCCACTTTGATGGAGTTCGCGGAGAAGGCGGGTGGGCGTGGTTCTTTAATTTTTTAGAAGAGGTTGAGTTTTTAGTAAAATATATTGTTTTCTATCCTTTACTTTCATTTATTTTCTTTGGGATATTTTCAATAATGATGTTTTTACTTTCAAAAGAACAAACGATTCCAGTTATTTTAGTTACATCAGTAACAATTATTTCTGCAACAAGAATTAGTGCCTACTATAATGAAGATCTTTCAAAAGATTTGGCTAAATTAATTCCTTTTGCATTACTTGGTGTTTTTATTGTTCAAGCAGATTTTTTTGACACGTCCCTTCTTGTTGAAAGAATTGGAGAATTACCTGGATTTTTTGTAGACATTATTTCATTCTTACTTTATTTCCTTGTACTTGAAATAGGATTAAGACTTGTGTATGGACTTAAAAGAGCTGTTTTTAATTCTGGCGAAGTTACTCGACGAGATAAAATCAAACTAGAAAAAAAAGTAAAAGAAGTTGAAGAAAAAAGAAAAGAAGAACAACGTGTTGCTGCAATGGAATATGCAGAAGAAATTGAAAATTCAAGATAATTAATCTTTATACTCGACAAGTTCACTTATTTTTCTTCTTATTTTATTTGATGGATCATCATTTGCATAACCAATAGGAGTAATTATTTGAGGAATCATATATCTTGGAATATTAAAAAACTCTCTTGTTTTATTTTCATCAAAATTTGCTATCCAACAAGTTCCAAGTCCCAGAGCAGTTGCTGCTAAAATAATGTGATCTGAAACAATTGCTGCATCAACCTCATGATAATTTTTTCCATCTAATCTTTTCCATGCTTTTTCAGGAATTGAAGCAACACATAACACAAGTGGAGCTTCTAAACACCAATCACAATCACAAACTTTTCTAAATGTATCCCCATTCCCTTTTGTTTTTGCGATAAATATTTTAAATGGTTGAGCATTTGCCGCAGTTGGAGCAATATCCGCTGCATAAAGTATTTTATCAAGTTTTACTTTTTCAACGGGTTTGTCCTTATAAGATCGAACACTATACCTTTTCTCAATTGTTTTAAAAAAATCCATAAAATTTAAATCCACAGTAATAATTAAATAAGTATCCAAATCTACCCAAGGGCCACCAATAGCTATTTATTCACAAAAAACATTAAATTATGATGAATACACGCAAATTGAGCATACTTATTTTCTCTTTTTCAATTATTCTATTACTTGGAATTACTCAAGTTCAAACAAACCATCTCCCCGCCTATGAAGAATACATGGATTCTACAGTTGGACAAAAAGCATTTGATGATCATCAATCAGATCAACTTCCACCATTAAACACTGTTCAAGTCAAACTAGCTCAAAAAATAACAAGCCCAACCCCCACTAAACTTGTTGGTGGAAGTGTTGTTTCGTTTATAAAAAAATTTAATGCAAAAATAATTAACCAATCAGAAGAAACTAATAAAGAAAAACAAAAAATTGAAGAAACAATAGTATCATACAAAAATGAAACAGAACCTATTGAGTATACTACAAAACCAATTCCAGTTATTTAGAATAGAGATATTCCCACTACCCAATATTTTACAGAAACAACCGGAGCATCATCTTTAGAAAAAGCCATTCATGACTTAATAAATGTGCAAAGACAAAGTAATGGCTTGAATAAATTAAGCTGGGATAAGGCTCTTTCAGATATTGCAAGGGGCCATAGTCGCAACTTAATAAGTATGGGTAGAATTAGCCATATAGGCCCAAATGGAGATGATTTTCTTGATAGATACAATGCAGCAAGATACGATTGTAAAATATACACTACAACAAATCAAATTGTATTTGGTGGAGAAAATGTATTTTGGCAAAGTTATGCAAATAATAATGATAGGCAAATGGCGTATTCCATAGTTACAGGATGGATGAATAGCCCAGGCCACAAAGCTAATCTACTAAACAATCTTTGGGAAGTTGAAGGAATTGGAGTTGCAATTTCAACAAACGGGGAAATTTACGTAACTCAAAACTTTTGTTAAACTAATTATCTAAATCAAATGCAGTTTGTTGGTAAACATAATAATTCATCCAATTTGCAAAAAGAAGATGTGCATGTGAACGCCATTTTACAATAGGTTTTTTTGTCGGATCATCATTTGGATAATAATTTCTTGGAACACTTACCTTCAGGCCTTTTTTAATATCTCGATCATATTCATTTTTTAGTGTTGTTGGATCATATTCTGAATGACCTGTTACAAATATTTGTTTGCCCCATTTAGTTTTTACAATATAAACTCCAGATTCTTTTGATTCAGAAATTATTTCAAGATTTTTTACTTTTGAAATATCACTTCGTCTAACTTCAGTATAACGTGAGTGGGGAACAAAATAGGTATCGTCAAAACCTCTTAGAAGTTTGTATGGGAAATCTGGTTTTTTATGTTCGAATACTCCAAACATTTTTTCATTAAGTTTATGTTTTTTTATTCCAAAATGATGGTATAATCCAGCTTGAGCAGCCCAACAAATATGCATAGTTGAAGTAACATTTTTTTTACTCCAATCCATTACTTCTTTTAGTTCGTTCCAATAATCAACTTCTTCAAATTCCATATTTTCAACAGGAGCTCCTGTAATAATTAAACCATCAAATTTTCTATTCTTAACATCGTCAAAGTGTTTGTAAAAAGTAATCAAATGATCTTTTTCTGTGTGCTTACATGTGTGTGTTTTTGGATGAATTAAAGTTATTTCTGTTTGAATTGGAGTATTACCAACAAGACGAAGGAGTTGTGTTTCTGTAGTAACTCTGTCTGGCATTAAATTCATTATAAGTATTTCAAGTGGACGAACATCTTGACGCATGGCTTTTTTTTGTCTTAGAAAGAAAATGTTTTCTTCATCAAGAACTTTTGCTGCAGGTAATCTATCAGATATGTTTATTGGCATTTGTTCACCACTAGGAAGAAGACATGAAGAGTATTTATTTGTAATGTTTCAAATTTACCAATTAACATAAATTAAAAAACATTCCACCCTCAATTTTAGTAGATACAATGATTACAAGTACAGAACTACGAGAAAAATACCAAGCTTTCTTTGAAAGTAAAGAACACGTAAGAATACCAAGTGCTTCACTTATTCCTGAGAATGATCCTACTGTGCTATTTACTACTGCAGGAATGCATCCTTTAGTACCTTATTTAATGGGAGAAACACACCCTTCTGGGAAAAGACTTGTAAATTGTCAAAAATGCATTCGAACTGGAGACATTGATGAAGTTGGAGACAAATGGCATCTTTCTTTCTTTGAAATGCTTGGCCATTGGTCACTAGGAGATTATTTTAAAAAAGAAGCAATCAAAATGTCATATGAATTTTTAACAAAGACACTAGAAATCCCTGTTGAAAAATTAAGTGTTACAGTTTTTGAGGGAGATCGCGATGCTGCACGCGACGTGGAAGCAGCTCTTGCTTGGAAAGAAGCTGGGATACCTGAAAATAGAATTCACTTTTTACCAAAAATTGAAAATTGGTGGGGACCTGCAGGAGAAGTTGGGCCATGCGGACCTGACACAGAATCTTTTTATAGAATGGTTGGAGACGAAGAAAAAGATACAAAAGATTTTTTGAGCAGGCCACAAGACTTTCCAGAACTTGGAAATGATGTTTTAATGCAGTATACTAAAACAAAAAAAGGAAACTATGAAGAAAGTAAACAAAAAAATATTGATAACGGTGATGGCCTTGAAAGACTTGTTAGTGTTCTAAATGGTTATGAAAATACTTTTGAAATTGATACTATAAAACCAATTTATGAAAAAATAAAAGAATTAACTAAGAAAAAAGAACATGACGAGGAAGAAGTTAGAAGTTTAAGAATTGTTACCGATCACTTACGAGCAGCAACAATGATTCTTGGAGATGACAAAGCAGTTGCCCCAAGTAATGTTGATCAAGGTTATGTTCTTCGTAAATTTATAAGACGAGCTATTAGACACGCAAGGTTACTTGGGATTGAAGGTAACTTTTGTAAAAGTGTTGCAGAGATTGTAATTGAAGTAATGAAAGACCCCTACACTGAAGTTGAAAAAAATAAAGAATTTGTTTTTAGTGAGCTTTTAAAAGAAGAAGAAAAGTTTTCTGTTGCACTTGTTAATGGAACAAAAAAACTTGATAGGACACTTGAATTTTTAAAAAAAGCTGGAAAGAAAGAAGTTAGTGGAAAATTAGCATTTGATTTATACCAAAGTTTTGGTTTCCCTATTGAAATGGTCACTGAAATTTGTTCAGAAAAAGGATATAGTGTTGATATTGATGATTTTAATAAAAGAATAAAAGAACATCAAAATACTTCAAGAAAAGGAGCTGAACAAAAGTTCAAAGGTGGACTTGCTGATGCAAAAGAAGAAACTACAAAACTTCACACAGCCACACACTTAACTCTTGCAGCAATGAAAGAAATTATTGACAAAGACATGGAACAAAAAGGTGCAAATATTAATGCTGAAAGAATGAGGTTTGATTTTAATTCTGATGAAAGATTAACTGATGAACAATTACGTGCAATTGAACAATGGGTTAATACTGCAATTGCAAGTGAAGCTACAGTTAAAATGGAAGTAATGTCACTCAACGAAGCAAAAAAAGCTAATGCACATGGTTCTTTTGAATCAAAGTATGGTGAGAAAGTTAAAGTATACACTGTTACTGGACCTGATGGAAAAGTTTATTCAAAAGAAATTTGTGGTGGACCACACGTTGAAACCTTAAATGGAATGGGAACTTATAAAATTAAAAAACAAGAAAGTGTAGCAGCTGGAATCAAAAGAATCAAAGCTGTACTTGAATAAATTACATTCAAATAAAAACGTTTTTGAATTTATTATAATTATGAGTGAACTACATTTTCAATATTGCCAAAAAATAATAGTACTTTCAAAAGATTTAACACAAGTTTTACTTTGCAAGCGAAAGGGAGAAAATGATTTTGATGAGGTCTTTTCATTTATTGGTGGAAAAATGGAAGTTACTGATGAAACCATACTTGCTGGTTTGACAAGAGAAAAAAATGAAGAAGTTGGAGAAGATTTCAAAATTAATATATACCCTACTTATTCAACAAACATTTCATTTAGAAAAAAAGATGGAAATACAATGATACTCCCACATTACCTAGCTATTTATCAAAATGGAGAGATAAATCTTAATGAAGAATACTCAGAGTATAGGTGGGTCCCCATTAGCGAAATAGATTCATTTGAACCAAAGATTCCAACAATCCTGAGTGTATTAACTAAAATTTTAGATCTTGAAAAGATAACAAAAGAAACTGATTTTATTATTATTTAATCATTCCCTAGATTTTTCTTTAACAACTTTTTTTGCAAGATCTAAAAGATTTTCTTCTGGAAAAACAAAATTAACAGATTTATCAAATTTACCAATATCAAACAATAATTCTTTTACTTTAGGGTCATACAATAATTTTTTGAATTCATTAATGTCTACTCCGTTAGGTGCATTATTTGGATTCGAATCAACATTATTTTTATGATTAATTAATTTACGAGCCATTAAAGCTATATTTCTTGGAGAAGGAAACGTTTTGTTTTCCATTATAATTTTCATTAATTCAACTAAAAGCACTTCTGTTTGTTCCATTGAAATTATTGTTCCTTTTTCCATATTAAACTTAAACTAAATACTTTCTTAAATAGTGGGTCAAAAAGTAAATTATGAAAAACCATATATACTTACACTTACACACTATTTTTGTTTATTATGAAAAATATTTTAATTTTTGGAGATAGTATTACTCAAGGATACTTTGCTATTGATAATTACGTAGTTAGACTAATTTTAAAATACTTAAAATTCACAATTAAGAATAGAGAACTTGTTTTTGTTCAAAATTTAGGTAAAATTGCCGATACAAGTAAATCCCTTCTAAATCGAATTGAAAATAACATACAAAAAAGAAATCATTTTGGAAAAAATATAATAATTATTTCCACAGGATTAAATGATTCTAAATTTTCATTTAAAACTAATTCAACAATGGTTAGCGAGAAAGAATATTTAAAAAATTTAAAAGAAATTTATGCTATTTCAAAAAAATACTCGGATAAAATAATTTTTGTTGGACTTACTAAAGTTGATGAATCAAAAACCAATCCTTGTTTTTGGGATAAACATCACTCCTATGAAAACAAACGAATTATGAAATATGATAAAGTTCTAAGAACATTTACTAAAAAAAACAAAATTACTTATATTAAAATGTTTGATAAAATAAAAACAAATTTATTAATTGATGGATTACACCCAACAAGCAAAGGACATAAAATATTTTACAAACTAATTGAACAAGAATTAAACTAGAAAGCCCATTCCAAAAATTTAACACTTTTAAATTCATTCCATTTTTCTTAAAACAAATATTGCAAATAAAACTGCCACAGACCCGAGTGTTAATGCAAATAAAACCAAACTAAATGAATATGTTATTTGTACCAACAAATATCCAACTCCAACCAGGCTTAACTTGTGTCCAAGAGAAACAAACATGTTTCCAATAGAAGCTGTTGTTGCCCTTGTGGCATCATTTAGTCTTAATTGTAATGAATAATCAAAAATGTGCGAAATAATAGACGCAAGTGCAAACATTAATCCAGAAAACAAAGCAATTAATATAAAATTTTGAGAGTATGCAAGAAGAATTGGCACAATCATCGCACAAACAGCCAATATGAGATATGCTTTTCTTTCACCAAAATAACTTAGTATTTTTGGAGATAACAAAGTTAGTCCGCCCTCAATAATAAGAACTATTGCTCCAAGAATTCCAATGAGTTCTATACTAAGTCCTTTTTCTAACCAGAAACTCTGATCAGTTAGATGCAAAAAGAAAATGTAAGACGCATTTACAATAAACAAAAATACAAATAACTTGATAATTACACTGTGCTTTTTGAACACTTTTAGAGAACTTCTTACTTGATTTAAAAACTTCTCAACTTTTATCTCAGACCGGGGAAGCTTTTCTAAAAATAAAACAAAAATTATTGCAACAACCATCAAACCAGCTTGTATTGCATAAGGATAAACAGGATTTATCACATACAAATATGCCCCAACAATAGCAGCAATCGCAGTCAAAATAGAAGTATAGAATCTTAGATGCGAATTAAATCTCAAATACCCCTTTTTGTTTTTATTAATCTTAAAAATTGAGAAAACATATGCTGACGATGCTCCTGAAGAAAAAGCATAATGAATTCCAAACATTAAAGGCGCAACTATTAAAGCTAACCAAGCACCATAAAACGCAGATGCAACTAATGATGAAAATGCCAAGAAAATAAATGCATATGACAATACTATGCTGTCTTTGAAGCCATATTTGTCAGCAAAAAATCCTGTTGGAATTTCAAAAATAAAAATTGATACTCCCATAATCAAATGAGCAACTGCAATTGCAAAATCATTCAATCCAACAAACTTTAGGAAGATAATTGAAATAAACATTCCAAACCAAAGAGCTCGAAGTAAACTTGCTACTTGATATATCCTCAAAGATTTCGAATACTTTTGATTTTTGGACACCATTCAAAAGTTCTAGTTAAAGTTAATATAAAAGAATACCACTGTCAAAACTATTTCTAAAAACACTTAAACCCCTCTAAAAATTCTCAAAATTTAGGATATACTCACTATTGTTAATGGAGTATAATATTTAGAATATTTAAAATATATTGAAGTAGGTAATATATTGTTAATATTGGAAATGGATATAGGTCCCCTTAATCAAAGGTAATATATTGTGTGGCAAATTGATTGTCACAATAGGGGGAAAAATAAGTGAGTAAAATTAGTTTTTCAGAAAAAAAAGGATTTGGATTAAATGAAGGAAACACAATTAATTCAAAAGAACTAACAATAAATAAAGCAAACGGAGTTTATTTATGGGATAATAGTGGAAAAAGATATTTAGATTTATTTTCACAAACCTGGTCTCTGCCGCTTGGACATAATAATAAAAAAATTAATAATGCAGTCAAAAAACAAATTGATAAAGTTACTCATTTACGAACTGCATTTTCAACAGAGAAAAAAGCTGAACTAGCAGAAAAAATAATTAACTTAGCCCCAGAGGGTCTTGGAAAAGTAAATTTTGTTTTACACGGGAGCCTTGCTGTTGAAGGCGCAATGAAACTAGCAATAAATAACTATGAAGATCGCCACAAAATTCTTTATCTTGAAGGTGGGTTTCATGGAAGAAGTTTTGCTACAATGGGAATTAGTTGGAAAATACCAGGATGTAAATACACTCCTTATTTTAACAATGGGGTAGAAGTAAAACAAAACCTTCATGACATAGAAAAAAAAATGATTAGTGAAAAACCTGCTGCAATAATTCTTGAACTTGTTCAAGGAAATTCTGGAGGCCACACACTCAAAAAAGAATTAGTTTTAGGAATTCGTAAACTTTGTGATGAATATAATGTAACTATGATAATTGACGAAGTTCAAACAGCATTTGGTTGCATGGGAAAAATGTTTTTATGTGAAGATTATAATGTAACCCCAGATATTTTAGTATTTGGAAAATCGATTGGTGGGGGTTATCCGCTTGCTGGAACAATTTTCAAAGAAAATTATAGCTTACAATCAGGACAACACTCATTCACCTTTGCCCACTGTCCAGTCAGCATGGCTGCAGGTAGTGCATATATTGATGAACTCCAAGACGTGTTTAAAACAAATAAATTTGACAAAGTAAGTAAAAAGATTAATGATTCTTTACTATATTTAGAAAGTAAACACAAAAACTTATCAAACGTACGAACACTTGGAACTAAAGGATCAATTGATGTTGTTGATGTGAACGGAAATCCTGATTCAAAGACAGCTGACACAATTGTTGCTAATATGTTAGATGCGGGAGTAATAATTGCTAATTCAAAATGCCGTGGACTTGGTAATACACTAATGCTTCAAGCACCATTAATTGTTACGCCGGATCAATTATCCTCTGCCTTTGAAACCCTTGATGGAGTACTTGCAAAAACAGAATCATTTGACAATGAAATGATAAAATTAAAAAACAAAGTGAACAAAGAAACAAACTCACCAATAATGCCTTTAAAGGTGAGTGCATGAATAAAACTGCCATAACAAAAACAGTACTCGAATCAAAAACTATTGAGAGTGCTGTTCTAAAAAAAGGTCTTTTACAACTAGCAAGAAATGTGAGAAAAATAGTTTTATTGCAACGGGGTGAAGATAAAAGAAAAATTCTTCGCCGAGAAAATGGAGGCGACCCACATTTTATGATTGATGAATTGGCAGAACAAGAAGTTGAAACATTTTTAAAAAATTGGGAACTACCAGTAGCATATTTTTCAGAAGATCGTGGATTAGTTTCATTTAGTCCCGATCCAAAATGGATTTTAATAATTGATCCAATTGATGGAACACGGCCAGCAGTAGCAGATTTTGAAAGTTGTTGTTTTTCAGCAGTCGTAGTCCCATACTCGCTTCACCCAAAATTTAAAGATATCAAAGGGGCAATAATTTTAGAACTAAAAAGTGGGAATTATTTCTATGCTGATGCAGATCAAGCAAAAATCTCTTCATCAACTTTAAGTGAGCCTTTGTTATCACAAAAAACTGATCCTAAAAGCATGTTTTGGAGTACTGAGTTAACAGCACACCCAATAAAACAAATTGCAAGAGTTTGTGGGGATCTAATTGATGGTTCTGTAACACTTGGTGCAGTATTTGTTTTTACTAGCTCGTCATTTTCACTTACAAGAATTGTTACTGGACAACTTGATGCTCATGTTGATGTGGGACACAGAATTGTTATGAGTAATCCAAACCTAATAGATGATTTCAAAAAAGTTGGCAGAGGAAAAGTCGTTACTCTCTACCCCTACGATATTGCAGCAGCCGCATTTATCCTAGATAAATCAGGCGGAATAGTTACTGATGCTTATGGAGAGTCACTTGATGATTTACTGCTTGTAACTGATAAAAGTATTGATGAGCAATGTTCAATTATTGCTGCATCAAATATAACGCTACATGAAAATATAATGAATGAATTAAACTGGGAGAAAGGTGAATTACAATGAAAGCTTTAGTATTTAATGAAAAAAAATTACTTCAATTAAATGAAGTAGACAACCCTAAAATAATGCATGATACTGATGCACTAATACGCATAAAAGCGACAGGGATTTGTGGAACTGATATTCATATTCTAAAAAAAGATTACCCTGCTAAAAAAGGAGTAATTTTAGGACATGAATCTTCTGGCATTGTAGAAAAAGTTGGATCACGTGTAACTAATGTGAAAGTTGGTGAGCGAGTTATACTTGATCCAACATATCACTGTGGAGTTTGTTATTATTGCCAAAATAACCGGCCAAATTATTGTGCAGAAAAACATCACACTGAAACAGGGGTTTCAAGCGATGGAACATTTGCTAAGTACCATGTTGCAGATTCTTCATTTTTGTTTCCACTTCCAAAAAATATGACCTTTGAAGAAGGGACTCTTGCAGAACCACTAGCTTGTGCACTAAATGCACTTCGCCAATCAAGAATTGCACCTGAATCAAGAATTCTTGTTATTGGAGCTGGGCCACTTGGCTTACTTTTTGGACTAGCTACACAATCAATGGGTTGTGAAACAATTGTTGGAGATCTTGACGAGTATAGAGTAAAAAATGCAAGGAAAATATTTTCGAGTGTGCAAAACTATAAAGAAAAAGATATACTTTTAACAAATGCAAAAAATAAATTTGACATTATAGTTGACACAAGCGGAAAATGTTTCGATCAAACATTAAAACTAATTGATCGCGGAGGAGATATTTTAGTTATAGGCCTTGATTATAACTTTGAATCAAAACTAAAACCATCATATCTAACTGATAATGGAATTAGAATAATTGGTTCAATTGATTCAAATAATACTTTTGCGCCTGCGATAAAAATGATTTCAAAAAATAAAAAGTTTGGAGAAATAATCACACACACTTTCCCTATAAAAGAATACGAAAAAGCTTTTGATTGTCTCGGGCTGGATTTGAATACTTCCACACGGAAAGAAATTAATGGAAACAAAGTTGTAATTTGCCCATCTTAAAAAATATGAATACCCCAACCGGATAAAAAACTGCTAATTTAACTTAGTTAATCATACTAAGTAAAGAAATGAATATATACCAGAAACTACAGCTATACCTTATGGAAGAACTTTTTTTATTTCTAGCATTAATCTTCATATCAATCTTTATTATTGGAAGATTACTAGAAAAAATCAGAGTCCCTTGGATTTTTGCTGCACTTTTAATTGGAGCTTTACTTGCATTCAATAACCCTTTTGAAATGGTAACTTCCTCTGACCCTTTTATACTATTAGCAAACCTTGGAATGTATTTCTTACTTTTTGTAATTGGATTTGAAATTGATCTAACCAAAATGAAAAAAATGCAAACATTTATCCTAAAAAGTACTTTTTTTATTATATTTTTAGAAGCATTTTTTGGAACACTTGTTATTCACTTTGTTTTTGGCTATGATTTGTTAATATCTTTTATTGTTGCGCTATCTTTTGCAACAGTTGGCGAGGCAATCCTAATCCCAATCCTTGATGAATTCAAAATAATTAACACTAAACTTGGACAAAGCATCATTGGTATTGGAACACTTGATGATATAATTGAAATAATGTTAATAATTGCAGTAGTTTTTATAGTTGGAACTGGCACAAATGGACACATAAGTATTAGTCTTACAATAGGTGCACTGTTTTTATTATTTGGATTAGCATATGGATTAACTAGACTTGAAGAAATAGGCAAGAAATTCAAATTTATTAATATTGACATGTTATTCCTCTTTGTTCTTTTTGTATTTTTCTTATTTTTAGGAGTTGGGGAACTTGCCTCTGCTGCACCAGTGGCAGCCTTACTTGCTGGAATTGCCCTGAAAACTTTTATCCCAGAAAAGAGATTAAAAAAAGTTGAATCAGAAGTCAAAACAATGTGTTATGGTTTCTTTGCGCCAATATTTTTTATATGGATCGGAATATCTATTGATATTCATTATATTATTGCTTTTCCATTATTAGTAATTTTAATTGTTGTGATTTCAAGCTTGGCAAAGTTGCTGGGAAGTTATATAACTGGAAGAAAAGAACTTGGAGTTAAACAATCAATTTTACTTGGAATTGGCCTATCAGTAAGGTTTAGTACAGGAATAATTATTATCAAAATATTACTTGACAATAACATAATTGGTCTTGAACTTTACTCAGTATTAATTGCTTCAAGCGTAGTATTTCAATTCCTAGTCCCAATATTATTTTCTACTTTTTTAGCAAGATGGGAAGATGTGCTTGATTAAAATGTTTTATAGATAAACTGACCCCCTAGACTCAAGGCCACAATCAAAATTATAAAGAAATTCCAAGTTCACTTAGTAATACATAGTACATTATTAATATTAAAACAACAATCCCAAAACTTGCTAACAAGAATATGTGTTTGTTTTTGTGCGCAAAATGTTTTTTTCTATCTTTATGTTTTGCAATATCAATAAGTTCATCCCCAAAATAAACTGATAAAAAAGTTCCTGCTGCAGAAAGAATTATTATGAACCAAAATGGAATTGGATTTAGTAATATTTGCTTAAATATAGTAAGTAAAAATAATTTGTCATAGACTTCCGGAACAAATAATAATGCATATATATTAATTAAACCCGCAATAACCCAAACAAGCATTTCTGAGTAAATCATCCTGATTTTTGTTAGAATTCTAACTGGAAAATCAACTAAAAATCCAGCATCTGCAATAGGTGTACAAAAAACAAATAATGACCACGTAAGTAGACTAATCATAATTCCATTTTCAACACCATAAATTAATGTCATAATAATTAAATAAGATACAAAAATTATAGCAACTACCATAAATTTTTTTAAAATCTTTCGTTTTGTTTCATGTTTTACTAATTCATGTTCACAAACTTTTTTTGGTAATCCAAAATCACTTAATTTCATTCTAAAGATATGTTCTTTGCTTATAAAAACCTTCTTAATTAAAAATGAAATTATTTAGCTAAATTCTATTTTAATCAAAACTGCGAGTCAATGGACTCAATATTGGAAAAAAACTTTAATAAAACCTCACAAAAAATAAATCATTAAAACAAAGACTTATATTGTTCTTTTTAATAAACATAATATGTTTAATTCTTTGAAAAAGATATTTTCTACTGGCCCGTCTGAAAAGAATTATTCCCTAATTTTGAAAAATTTATCTTCAAAAGAACTAAGCACAATTAATTTTGTTGATATGTTTGAAAAAATTGACCCAGTTTTCAATTATTCCCTTATGCCTGCTGGGCTTGGCCTCACTGTAAAATTTAAGTTAGCTCTTTTTCATAAAGGATATACTAACAAAGATCTTCCCTTAGCAGCGGCAATTGCCCTTGTTAAAACTGGAGTGGGCCTTTCTTCTAAATCATTTAAAGGAAAAATTTTCATTAAAATAAAAAAAGGTACAATTGAATCAGAGTTTGAAAAAGGAAATTTAAAAATTAAATTTAATGATAAGGTAATTGCAAATATTGATCTTATAGATAAGAAAATTATAAACCTTAAAAATCAACAAATTGGTTCATTTGGAAAAAAAGATGTTTTCATCGGTGCGGAAAATGATTTTAATGTAACTTTAAATGACAAAATTGTATGCTCCATAACTTCATCTACAAGAAATATGTTTCCTAATGATAAATTTCTTTTTGAAAATGTAACCCCTAAATTGACGGATGAAGAAAAAGTGATTTTATTGGCTTTAGAAGTATTTGATGCTTTCACCATAAAAATAATTAGCCAACACCATTAACCTTTTTTTCATAATAGTTAAACCCCAATTAATTAGCACTTCCGTTTAAACTAATTATTTTATGAAAATGCTTTCAACAACCACTCAATAAAAATATTTTAATTAAAAATGTTTTTAAAAGATTATGTAGCAATTATTAATGTTTGTTTTTCCAAAACCCCTTAGCTTCTTTTTCTAACTTTTCAAGTCTTGTATAATAATCGGGAAATTCATTTAAATGTGCTAAAGCAATTTTACCAGTCATTAAAGCATCATCATTTGTAACATTTGTTTGACTATCAACCGTTCCATGTTCAAGTTCAACATTCATTCCGTCCAAAAATTGTTTTAGATCAAACTTATCCCATTTTATGCCAAGTTCTTCAGCAATTTCTTTTGCTTTTTCTTCACTAAATTCTACCATTTTATCAACTCCTAAAAATAAAAAGAATAACTGGTTAACTATTTTTTTCTAGTATAAATATATTCAAATGTCCCATAATCAGTTATTGTTGTAGTTTTTAAAGAATCTCCCTCGATAGTAAAAAATACTTCTTGATTTATTTCTTCACCACTTTCAGTTGTTCCATTAAAAATAAACTTGTTTCCGTCAATAAGGTAAGTTCCACTACGTATACGTGGGCTCGATTCCATATAATAAAGTGTTGATGCAGTTAAGATGCCGTCTTCAGTAAATGTCCATTCCGCATAGAATCCTTCTTGTGGATTTTCCCAAGTTCCAACAAGAGAGTGAATTTCATTTTCTTCAGTACACCCCAAAAATAAGACGCTAACTAAAACCAACACTGTTATCAAAATTGTTTTTTTCATTCTTAATTAAAGTTGAAACTAATATAAAAAGAAATACCCCAGCCGGGTATCAACCTCCGAGTCTAGTTACCCTTAATTTAGGATTTAAACTCAAAATACTCTTCCTATGTATTACATCAATGAACTATAAATAACTATTGTTATGTAGTATTATTGATGCGTATGAGTAAGTTAATAGAAACAATAAAAGAAATTTGTAAAGAAGAAGGAATCAAATTTGAAGATTTTATTAAAAAAAATAAAAGAAAGTTAGGCACTACAAAATAAGCCAATTCTATTCACTTCTTCAATCTTTTTTCAAGATTTTCATAAAACCTTTGAGTCAAATCCTCTGTTTCTTTTAGAATTGGTATTTTGTATCCTTTTTCTTCGAATTCTATTAATCTTTCGTTAATGTATGTTATCCAAACGTCTTCCCCTTTGCTTGCTTGTTCTTTTATTTCTTCAAGAATTGTTTTCCAGTTAGGTTTTTGTTTTATTATTTCTTCACAATCAACTTTATCCCCTTCTCGATCAGTTATTGATTTGAAGACAAAAATATCTTCAATAGAAGAAGAAAAAACCCCCAAATTATTTCCTCGAAAAATGTTTTCACTTCTGTGTACCATTTTTTCTGAAAAAATCATTTTTCCACAAACCTTTTCTAAAAACAAATCAATTCTCGCGTCACCTTTTTCAAGAACTGCACTAGCATCAAGTCTGTGTCCGCCTTTTGTAAGAACTGTTTCTTTAAATCCAAGCTTTTTCAAAGCAAAACATAGTGTTTCATATTCTTTTTTTGTTCTAACAATCAAATCAATATCTTTAGTAAGCGATTTTAGTTTGTGAAACATTAATGCTCCACCACCAATAACAAAAACACTAACTTTAGAATCTAGTTTTGAATCAACTTCTTCAAACAACCCAGTTATTTCTTTTATACTTTGAATCATACAACACCATACTCTTTCGCTTTTTCTCTCAAATCATTTGTAGACGGATAACCTTTTACATTTACTCCAGCAAACACCTTAAACAAATTCTTAGAAACTAAATCTGATCTAATCCCATTCTTCAAAACAAAAACACCCAAAATAACCAATAGTCGATAATCCCAATTTTTTCCTATAACTTTAACTGCGTGTTCATAGATTTTTTGAGCTGAAAGCCTTTGAACAGGCAAAACATAATAATTAGTAACAGGAAAAAATTTTACTTTTCCTTTGTCAAAAGCTGAAAAAGCAGTTGACGTTGCTTTTACTTCTTTTTCACTTGAAAAAATAATTTCTTTTTCTGATTTAAAGTAAATACTTGAGTTCTTTGGAACTCGCATATCAAAACTCATTTCTTGTTCAAATAATGAAATAAAAAAATCTTTTCCAATAGA
>Ga0307928_10001117_pt1 | contig 20229 bp, 28 predicted proteins | sample AceLakmetagen232_FD_201815 | JGI IMG/M metagenome (GOLD analysis project Ga0307928, IMG submission 201815) | Saline water microbial communities from Ace Lake, Antarctica - #232 | ecosystem: Environmental > Aquatic > Non-marine Saline and Alkaline > Saline | place: Antarctica: Ace Lake... | reverse complement strand
TTTGTGGATTAGCGGGAGGGGACGGAATGACCGATGAGCAAAAGGATGTATGCCAGCATCCATGTGACCCACAGGCGGGATGCCCTGAGTGTGCTGCCTACTGGAATCGGATGAGGGGCGATGGTTTGTGGGTCGATGGTCAAGGATGGACAGTCAAAGCTCAGAAAGAATGGAATAAAGGAGGCGCATAAAATATGACATGGCAGGATAAGTTCGCGGTTTACAAGGTCTGCATCATGCTGGGGCTGCACTGGGTCCAGTTCCTCTGCGTTGTCTTCCTTGTCGGGGCAAAAGCACAGCAGTTGGGAGGGGAGTTTTGGGGGATACCGTTGCCTATCAAATACACAGTTCCTCTCATGCTCCTGCTTACATGGCTGGCTGGCCGCATCGAGCTAATGATGGGACTCATGCAAGCCGAGATAGGAAGGAATGCTTCGCTCAACCCGTACATGGTTGGCAGGTTTGATGACTTGGAGAAGTTGATTAAGGAGATCGATGACCAGAGAGTTAAGTGATTCTAAGGACCGCGTGACTGAAATTGAGAGGGAGGACCAGTAGATGAAAGACAATACCAAGGCGATGTTGCGGTGGTTGGGCATGGGCCTGATGTTGGTGGCGTTGAGTGCCGGGTGCGGGGGGGGGGAAGCTGGAGCTGCGATGCCACCAACCAACAGGCCATTCATTATAGACTCCCGCGCAGACTATTATCCGTCTGGTTCCAACGTCTACAATCCCAGGGTGTTGGATTTCGGCCTTAGTAACCTGACTGTCACGGTTGAAGTCACGACCAATGCGGTAGTCCATGATAGCGAGCATGACGGTTCAGGCTTTGGCGGCTCTACTCTTATCCAATGCGATGCTATTTACATTCCTAACTGGCAAGGGCAGACGTTTGGTAAAGTGATTGAGCACCAGCGAATCACCACCGTTGTTTATTGGAAAACCTTGGAAGGAATGTGGGACGGCAAGCGGTTCAAGTTGACGCGCACTACGGAGCTGAGTCGCAAGGTGGAGGTTCAGAAGCTCAAAGAGGAGTGGGGTGAGTGGGGGCTGAAGCTATGAGTTCGTTTGACGGCACACATAGAGAGCCTGCCAACATCACGGCGGCGCTTGTGGTCTCGAAGGGGATACGGCACAGGAATGAGCCGAAGATGGCTAACGCCCACTGGGAGCACAGGCCTCCGACAAAGCCGTTGGGATTCAATATGCCTAAACTTATAGGGATGCGGTTCGGCAGGCTGACGGTAATAGGATTACACGCTACACTGCGAGGGGCATGGGTTGTTCGCTGTGATTGTGGTGATTATGAAACGCGCAAAGCAAAAGCCATCAGGAATACAAAGAACTCCGAAGATAGGTGTACGCTATGTAGGAACGCCGCGCATCAACGTCGAAATTACGAATGGAGAACTACTGGCCGCGAGGTAAATATCCGTGACCTATAACAAGGAGATTAAATGAAGAAGCTACTAGCAAAACTATGGGCGTCAATCTGTAAGCGGCTAGGATGGGAGAAGGAACCAGAGCCTTCAGGGCCAGTAGATGCGCTGGATCTGAATACCGTGGACTGGCTGGGGTCAAACTATTCTGGTGCTCCAATCACGACGATGCTACGGTCGGCGCGTCTTGATAACCGCCTGCATTACGATTTCGACCTCCCTGAGTCATGGTCTTACCGCGTTCTCAACGGGAAGAAATGCTATGCCATACTTGCGGTGTTCTACGAGCTGGAGGGCAAGGTGGTTGGCGGCAAATTAGATCATTCCAAGAAAGAGCAGACATCGCAGGACCTGAAGAATACGAGGAACGGCTACCATGGTCACAAGCCTATCCCTGGCGCAAGCAAGGTGTGGATGTGTGTCGTGGATGAGGATGAAGCCGAGCGGTCAAACGTGGTGGAGGTAACTAGATGAACTGGAAGCGAATACGGATATTCTGCTGGCTGAAGGTCAAAGAGATCGGCGACTTACTCATCCACCTATCCATCTGTGCCGCCCTTGGATGTTGCGCGGTCTTTTGGATGGTCTGGATTACGCCTTCGCCGCATGGCATTGGCTATGAGCTAACTACTCTGCTGTGGGTGCTTTGGTGGATTGGATATATAGTTGTGGGTTTCGTGAGCATCCTTTTCCCTCTCCTGTTATGCTTTTCCATGATTGAATGGCTCAGAGACAACTGGCGCAAGGCTGGCGAACTGGCAAAGGAATCGGAATGAATATCTGTTTTCAGGTAGGCGTAATTGCGTATAGCCTTCTGGCCATCATCGCGGGTGGTATAGAAACAGAAGCCAGGGAAAATGACCTTCGGCTGACGTGCTTATGGGGATGCCTAACAATACTGCTGGCAGTTTTCGTTAATGATTTTATCGTTGAAAACGCTGGTGGCTGGCGGTGAAATGGATGATGAATCGGAAGGGAATTAAACATGAGCACCAACGCGATCTTGAGAAGTCAATTAAAAGCTAGGCTGAATAGCGTGCGGTCTCTGCTACGGAATAAGCTTAGCAAAGAATCAAGCCGCTTGCCGTGGATACGTGGTCTTGAGAACGCGTTACGCTCTAGATATTACGCCGAGTCAATCATGGATGACCTGATTGAATGGAGCCCGTATATCGTCGGAAAAAAGGTCCTGGACTTTGGCTGTGGGTCAGGCGTGATTACTCACATGATGGGCGCAGTAGCTAATTCGGTATGTGGATTGGACTATGAAGGTGACTACAAGCACCATTTGCAGCACGAGCGCGGCATGGTAATGGGATGGATTGCGGAATTAGGATGCCAGAGGAGCGTGTTAGAAACGTATGCTGGCCAACATCTGCCATATAAGGACAACCGCTTTGATTCCGTGGTCATGTATGGCGTAATAGAGCACCTTGACGAGCCTATCTTGACGCAAGTTATGGGTGAAATTAAGCGCGTTATGAGGCCGAATGCAAAGCTCTTGATCTCCAAGCTCCCTCGCCGTCTGTCTTGGCAAGAGATGCTATGGCGGTCACATGATAAGCGGTATTTTCGGCTGAAGTTGGTGCATCTTCTGAGTGATATAGGGTTTCTCATATATAACCTGCCGTGGACACGCGACAGGATTCACCCCCATCCGAAGCCGGGAACGCGAAGCCATCGAACCCGCAAGGCTAACGATAGGCTCGGTAATACAACGAAAGCGGAGGATGGGGTATCAATCTATGAAAATCAGCGACTTACCGGCGGCATTCCAACAACAGGCATACGACCAATTAGCAGAAAAGGAGGTGCAATCAGAACCAGTGCGGCCCAACAAGGCGGACGATATGGCCGAAAAGGAGTTGCAATCCCTTTGCGAGTCGGAACTGGGCCGTCGGCGTATTCCTTTCCTGCATCTATCAATTAGAGCAAGGGAGAAAAAAGGGTGGCCTGACTTGGTTTTTCCGTTGCGCGGACAGTTTATGGCGGTTGAATTGAAGACAGAATGCGGTGAACTATCCGAGGAGCAAGTCGAAATGCTTAAACGGATGGGAGAGCACGGCGCGAAAACGTATGTGGTAAGAAGTTTCGAAGTGTTTGTGGTAATACTTAACGGAGGATCAGCAGAATGAGCAAAGACAGGATTATCGTGCAAGAGCAGGTAGATGTCCACCCATCCGAAGATATGGGTAATGAGATATTTAAGGAATGGATTGACGACGAGACGCTTGACCACGCTGATGTCGAGAAGGCGGAATTGCACCTCCGGACCTCATGCAAACCGGGGACATATCGGCTGATAACGGTCAAGGCCATCATCAAGACATCCGTTCCGCTGGTGCTCAAGTCTGAGCGGGTGACTGAGGCAGCCGAGACTACCGCCTAATCTCCATAAAACGACACGTCTCGCTTCGCTCGGTTACTAGCAAACAAGGAAAAGGCCCCAGAGCGCAATCACTTGGGGCCTTCTGCTGTCTGGATGTCGTGCCGTTGCTATCTTCTGCGAAGATTGCCATGCATAACAATGGCGCGGATATACATCACGCCAGAATTCACCATGCCTTGCAATACATGGTCGGTCTCGTATGCGGCTAGACTTTCGGCCTTTATCCTGCCGATGTCTCCGCTTAACTTGTGGCAAATTGTAGCATGTGTACCTTGCTTGTATCCGTACATGGCCGCAATCAGGATCTTTTTGACCTTATCTAGTTGCGTTGCTTTAATGGCCGCCAAACTATGATTGACCAGATCATAAAGAAGCGTGTCGTTTTGGTATGCGTGCCGAGCTGCCTCTTGCCTGCCGCCGAGGTCAGAGATACGTTCCAATGCCCCATGCTTGTATCCGAAGATCCCGAGAATCAGCGCGACCTTGATTTTTTCTTGTCCATTACGAGTTAGCTTCATAATCGTTTCCCCCATGCGGATATTAAAGAACCCAAACACCAAGCAAAAACGGCCTTTTATTCGCCCCTTCAGTTTTCTGCGCCGAGGATTCTCTTTGCATATCCGCCGTTGCCTAGTTCCTCCCATCCATCGGCAGTCCCTACATGCACCATGTACGCATGTTCCCGCCGCTCAAATTCGCACGCATCGCAGAGTGTTTCCCATACATGCCCATTGAATCGTTTTCCACAGATTTGACAGGTTTGGAGTTTCATGGTTCATTCTCCCCTTTTTTTACAACCGGACCCAGTGTCGAGCGCCGCGGACCATTACCGTGCCTGCCTCTGTCGCGTTGATCCCCCATGCTTTGCAGTTTTCCTCGTAACACTGCCAGCATAACTTCTTGCCCTTGTAGACCCTTGTACTGCGTTCCTTCTTGCATTGACCACATTTTCGCTGCCTGCTCATGGTTGCCTCTCGCGTTTGAGTGCTCGCTGCATACGACGTATCAGGTTGCGTCTGTGCTGCATAAATACAGCGCGATCACCCTCTTCTGCCGCTCTCACCGCCAGTCCCCATTCTGAGCGCCGGCTACATCCTTTCGGTTCTCTAGTATGGAAGTCGTGATAATCAACTAGAGGACATTCATTGCACGAACCCACGGAATCGTGCAGATAGCATAATTCGCATTTGTCCGCATATGGGGCCCATCTGGTTGAGAACCCTTCCCCGTTCCTGAAGTTGCAATGCTTGGGATAATCCTCAGTCCAATGCTTGATGCTTGCCTTTAACGCCCTAATTCTCTGTGCTTTTGTCGTCTTCATTATCGCTTTCCCCCCACAGCCTATTTTCTAACCTTCGCCACCAGTAAAAACGGCCTTTAAGAGCGTTTTTCATTACATTCCCAGAGCCTTCGCCAGCGTTACCAGCCACAGCGCCCCGCTACCGACTATCAGAGCGCAGAATTTTAGGGTTAATCGGTCCATTATTTCGCTCCCGTTGCCTTGTTTAGCTGTCGAGCGTGACCTCTGAGATATACTTCTACCAAGAAACGCTGGCCGCGTGCTGCATGGTATAGATCCCGAATCATTGCCCCTCGTGTCGTCTGTTGGCCTCCATACGCCACTAGCTCAGAGAGGTATTGTCGCGCAAGCGATGGGTGTTTCAGTGTTTCCATTATTCTCCTGCCGGTATTGCCCGACCGGCGGCGGGTGTTTGGGGTTAGCTATTGGGGGCGTCGACCCGGTCAATGTAATCCTGCCAGTCCGGCTCGTAACCTGTGGGCTCGCCGTCGTCGTCGGTCATGCGATCAACCTCAGACCGGGGGATCATATAAAAAAAGCTCTTCTCGCCGCTTGGGGTGATGATGCACTCGACATACTCGACGTATTCCTTATCTACGCTGTCAGGGAGTACACGGCCTGTTGGCTCTGCTCCGTCTGCGTGTATGATGAGGGTGTTAATGTCAGGGGTATCTTTCGTCGTGGTCATTTTATTCTCCTTGGGGCGGTGGCAGTCCCGCCCTGGTTTTGGGGTTGTTTAGGCTTCAATGAGGGCGTGGGCGGCGCGGTTGACGTATTCGACTGCGGCGGCTACTGCTTTAACCTTGGCGGCGGGGGCGTTGCTCTCGAGCATCGAGCGGCTTACCCGGGTCAAAGTCCACTCGGCTGCGCGGAGTTGGGCGATATTATGGCGGCGGTGATTGTCCGTGTAGGTCTTGGGGGCGTCGTTCGTGATGTTTTCGCTCATAGCCGCTGTCTCCGTGTTAGTGCTGCTGTTGTGTGTCTTAACCATGGGAGATAGTATGCCCTAAGCTCCCCTACCTGTCAATCCCTACAGCACGAATAAATCACTTTTATTTTATGCCCGTTTGACCCAGTGTTTATAGGGGTTTGGAGCACGGCGGAGTGTTTACACTGTAAATGATTAGAGGAATGTCTAAGCATAGAGCCATGGCAAGATGCAGAATGCTTGACCATCCCCGCCATTTATGCCACGCTTGATCCATTGAGTGACATATAAGTGCTGGGAAAGGGACTGATACCCAGCCGAGATAGACCGGGGCAATCCTGAATAAGGCTGTCCCGGATCTCGTAAATCAATCATTGTGATGGGCGCCCCGGGCCTGATGCCGGGGAGGTGGAGGACCACAAACGGTCCCCTTTGGCACCTGTGAAGAAATAATAATAGCCGCGACCGCCGCTGGCCTAACAGCCAAGTGACCGGGGATATAGGCAGTACAGAGCGACCACCTGCCAGCAGTCCCAGCTAAACCCGGTGACTCTCCTTGTGGGGGGAGTTTATGCCCACACCTTACCGACTACACAACCTCACTAAATCACCTGTATAATCACAAGTGGCACACTATCCAAACGCCTTACAGAGCATCCTAACAGGGAACTATGGTTCACTTATGGGCTAATCAGGCGGATATGACCGATTTAGAGCGTTTGCTCTATGATTAAAGAATTGACCTTTTGCACCATCAATGCTATCTAATAATCATCATGAACGAGGAGAAAACAACAGATAGACACACCAAACATTACGACACTCAACGCGCTACACTGCCGATGCTGATGAACCGTGAACCAGAGGGATCTAATGAGAAGCAGGCCCTGGCTATAATGGCCTTAGGTAGCGGCTTAACGGGTGCCGAGACTGCCGAGCTAGTCGGATACAGTCATTCTCACGTCATGGCGCTATCTGCCAATCATAAGGCCGAGATCATACGTCTCAAAGCCCAGGCATCTGCCGTCATCACTGGACTAGCTAAGAGCGCACTATTCGTAATGTGTCAGACCGGTTTAAAGGCTTCTCTCTCTCTCGCGAAAAAAGAGAAGGTTAAAGATATGTCACCCGGGCAGCTGTTGGCCCTAGTTACGGCTGCACAAGGCATGGCAAGGATAGTGGAAAAAATAGAAGCTCCAGGTAGTGACCCAGACGCCAAGGAACGATTAGCAGGCGCCGCCTATGACGTTGACAGCGTATTAACGCAGGTGGGCAAGAAGGCCAAGGGTACAGCCAAAGACAAGCCATCCAAGCCCTGAGTGCCCATAAGTATCGTTATACGACGTTAATCCACCCCATGCCAGCTACTCAACAACCCATCAATATCCGTCTGCATCTGCCTGTTATGTGGACGCGCTCTGCCTGTATGTCTGAGGCGTGCAGGCGTGCTAGGCGTGATGCGGTGGTGTATAGTATCCTCGAGTGTGTCGAGGATGGGGCACCCCTCCCCCCGGTGGGGCACCCTTATGATATAAGATGCATCCCATCACACTCGACGGCTAAATGAGGTCGCGGTTTCCATATATACGATCATACCAAAACAAGTTTTCACCTTTTCTCTAGTTAGGTGACTTCTCGACCCAGATGCGCCACTCGTCCACGTTAGCTTTGAGGGCTTTGTTCTCAGCTTTCAAAGTACGAATATCTGCCTTAAGCGCGTCTACTTTCATCGCGGCAATTTGCTTTCTTGCTTTAGCATATAGCAGATCCTTCTCCCTCTTCCGTCTCTCTTTGATCTCCTCGCCTAGTCGGTCAATCCCGGGATGCGGACCGGTGACGGCGTCTACGGCAGCGTTGAGATCCGTGTTGGTTTCCTCGGCACGTAGCACAAGCAATTCGCAATGTTCCTTCCATTTGGCCTCTTCTCGGTCAAAGTCGCTTACTGGCGGTATCTGTTCCGCACAATCTTCTTCACTCATATCCCACCTCCCCATAAAAAAGACACCCCCGCAGATGCGCCATGACGAAAACCCTATTGGGAGTCGTCACATCGTTGGGGGTGTCAGAGTGTTGTCTGTCTACAGGTCTCGTCATGGCAGGGAGAGCGTATCAGGTACGGAGGGATAGATCAAGGGTAGATGAGGGGGTCGGGATCGAACCGACAATCGCCAGAGTCAAATTCTGGTGCATCGCCAATTATGCTACCCCTCAGTTGGTCGGTGTGGCTGGATTTGAACCAGCGACCTCCTGGTCCCAGGCCAGGCGTTCTGCCAGTCTGAACTACACACCGGAAAGCGGCGGGGTGACGCAGGAATTTAACCCACGCGCCTTCAATGGCCCACGCGCCTGCCAATGTCAGCGGTACAACTCACCCCAAGCGTGAACAACAATTATCTCACAGAAGGAGGGATAGATCAAGAAAACAGTTGACGCAAATACATGGTTATGGCAATATCTACAGTGATGAACAGAGCTACACCAACTCTAATGGCCCCAACGCAGGTCCACCTAGCCGAACTCCTGTCGGCAAGGTCTGTTCATCGCCTGCTGCGGGGCCACCTTTTTGGGGGAGAGTTATGAGTGAACCGCACTTTGAGATGCCAACTCCAGGCGAACTAGAGCAGGCAAAAGCGGAAGGTCGGCTTGCTGAAGTGAAAGTGACTCCCGAGCCCCCAAATCACGAATACCGCTCAAAGCTCGTGCATCACATGGAGAGCGAGGCGTACTTTGCTGAGCAGGTCACTACGGATGGGTGGCGGGTAATCTCGGTTCAGCCGTCGTCAGGGGATTACATGCTGGTTATTTGGGAACGCGAAAGCAAGGAGAAATGATGATATGGCAAAGACGCAAATAAACTACTACCCAATTAAGGGCAAGTGGGTAGCCATGGACCAGAAGGACGTTAACCCGTCCGACTGGTCTGCGGCTCAGCGTGACTCATGGGAGCACTATCAGCACCTTCGCCAAGTCAACCCCCTCTCGTTCTTCATACCTCATGGCGCAGAATGGTCCAGCAAGGAGCGGGTTTACTGTAACGGCAAGGTAGTATTCCCGCCGTCGGTCTATCCGAAGGAATGGAAGAACGATGGCGTAGCATTCCTTAATGACTGGGAAAACGGCGTTCAGATGTTGGTGGCGCCGAACCAGAACGGCAAGACTACCTTGGGCGTGGTCAAAGATTACCTCTTTATCGGCAAGTGCAATCCTGAATGGGACATATTTAAGCATGGCGGGGTAGAGTGTCCAGAGTGGACGGGACCAAAGACGCTTGTGGCGGCTAGTTACAGTTGGGACAACGTGGGTACGCTGTGGAATCGCATGCGTGAATTCTGGCCCCGGGCAGCTCTTGACAAGTACGCGCCGAATTACGGCAAATACCCGGGCGAGACAGGTAAAGGCAAGAATCTATCATTTGGTGACGGCAAGCCCAAGCGGCTTGAGATGCCCTGCGGTAGTGTCGTGATTTTTCTTTGCTATACGCAGCAACAGATTCACTGGGAGGGGTTTGTTTCTGACGGAATTCATGCTGATGAGCAGGTGCCAGAGGAGAAGTTTGTCGGTTGGTCCAGATCCACTATTACCCGCGGTGACTTTACTCCGATGTTCAATACGCTCACTGGACACACCATCGAAGATCGCCCTGATACGGGCGCCGGTGGGTGGCTCAAAACGCAGCTATGGGATGGCCGTAATCAGCGCGGTAGGAGTGTCGGCAAGTATCGCCTATCGTTCGACAGCACACCTGATGCCGTAATCAGCCCAAAGAAGAAGAAAGAAAAGTGGCTTGAATGGGCAGATCCGTCTATAGAGCGTAGCGAAAAGCAACAGCGTGCGGCTGTAGCTCGTTATTTTGGTGGATGGGAAGAGGGTAGCGGCCTGGTTCTGGACGAATGGGATAGACAAGTGCATGTCATCAACCGCCTGTGGGACGACGACAAGGTGCCCAAGGACTGGACCAAGTGGCGGATCGTTGACTACGGCGTGAACGGCGTAACCTGTTGTTCTTGGTGGGCTGTAGCGCCACAAGATTACATTGTTCTGTACCGGCTCATGTACCAGCGTGATTTGATTTGCGCCGAGACCGCCAAGCTGATTATCGAGATGTCGGGCAATAAGCATGTAAAACTGTACCAGGGACAGGATGAGCGCACCGGTGAGAGCATGACGTTCTATGAGGAGCAGTTTGAACGCGAGAGGTACTACAATGGGTTACTCGATAGTCGATCTGCATCCATAGACAAAGAGGGGCATACTCTACTAGACCTATTTGGGCGATATGGATTGCATCTGTCGCCAGCCTGCGGCCAAGAGAATCGACTGCAAGTCCCTCGAGTCAAGGAACTCCTAAAGGTCGATTACTCCAAGCCCCACATACAGCGAATTGATGATAGCGGAAATCCGGTGATGGGTGCGGCCCGGGTATACTTTTTTGACGATATTTCCGCCATGGCCGTATCTGAGATTGAGACGCTACAGAAAGATCCAGACGATTCCGGCAAGATTCGCAAGAAGTCGGCAGACCACTTTTTTGACACCTTTAAGTATTTTGCTTCAGACAATCCCCACTATTTCGGGGATATTTGGGAAGATGATGACGACGATGATGACTGCGAAGGGCGAGATGGTGAGAAAAAAGATGATCCAAATACGCCTTTCACGGGATACTGATAAAAAAGAGTTGACATTCTTTGCATAATCACTGTAGATTTGTAAAGAGTTATACGAAGGGACGTTTCGTATGGTAGCTGAAAGCCAGATTGCACGTAATGTCGGCGAGATTGCCGAGGATGTTATCGATGTGCGCGGTCATTGGTTGTATGTCCGCAAGTGTACGTCGCCTGAAATGGTTGGCGAAATTGCGCTTCCTGAGATGCACATCAAAGATAGTCAGTACGTTGAGGTTATAGCGGTTGGCAGTCGTGTCGGTCATAGATGCACAAAGCGGTGGGCTACCTACTACAAGGACGCCTATCAGAAAGATCGTCCGCGCCACATGGTTAGGCCTGTCAATCCTGGCGATCTGGTTCTGTGTCCCAATGGCCCCAGCGTCAGTATCAAGGCTTCCCCGTTCTTCGTGAAAAAAGAGCCTTATGAGTTTTTCATTGAGGAATCGTGGCCTATCGCCGTTCTTGAAGGTGAGCTTCCTGCTGCCGTTAAGGCCCCCCCGATGGTGTTTCCCGAAAATGAGGATCTATAAATGAGGATGAGAGCTATGTGTGTCTGAAGCTGACCCGGGACTGTTCCCTGTTCCTGATGCTGCAGCGGCCCCAGATGTTGGGTCCTTACCAGAGCATTTCGGCAAGATCAACAACCTTGCCGGAGATGAGGAATTGTGCCGTAGATTCTGGGCGTTTGTATCTCAGAAACAGATCTATTACCAGTCTCAGCCCGAGCGCAATAAGTTTGTCCGCAAGGGTGGCACTATGGATCAAGCCGACCGCATGCAGCGGGTAGCTCTCAATCGAGACACCACCAGCAAGCAGCATCAAAACACCTTGTCGAATGTCACGTCTACGATGTTCTTTCGCCAGATGCGGACCGTAACCGCAAATCTCCTCTCTGTATATTTCCCAAGTCAGGGCGAGCTGCCTGCTGAATACAGCCCTGAAATCGGCACCGATGAATACACGATTGAGGAAGGCAAGGACATTGCTCACCAACAGAACACCTTGGCTGAATACACCTTTGACGAGGACAAGCGCCGAGCGAAGATCAAGCGATCGATCTTTTTCAATAATAAGTACGGCCAAGAAATCGTCAGCATTGAATGGGTGCGCGAGACTCAGGAGCGCACAGAACGAGTGCCGATTGTAGACAAAGTAACAGGCGAGCGTACAGGCGGGTTCAGATTTGAGACTAAGCGCAGAACTGTCCGTGATTGGCCTGTATTCATGCGCCACGCCATTGAAAACTGCTACTTTGACGCGCAGATTGACGGGGATAGCGACACTCCTAACGCCATAGACAAGCAAGAGTGCTTCCTCAAAGTTGGGCAGAAATCATGGACTCAGCTAGCTAACGAGCAGGCCGATGGTTTCATTATGAACGTTGACAAGATCACGTCAGCGGGGCTTTATCGGGACGAAGAAACTAGCACGCTTGCGGACCGCAAGGAAAACGCAGACGAAGATAACTCACCGCAAGAGACAGGCAAGCTCAAAGAATGGCATGCGTGGGCGTGGGTCCAGATTAAAGAGAGCTCCGGCAAGGACGAGCTAAACGGCAAGGGCGTCTGGAATGATAAGTCCACAGCTCCATCTCTGTACTGGGGGACATTCATTGGCGAAATTAGCAGTGATGCGGTCTGCACTCGGCTGATTAAGAACCCATCTCACGACGGCAAGATGCCCTATTTTATGATGCATTCGCTTGATGACGACAAGGGTGCATACCACATGTGCTTCGCGTCTATGCTGGCCTCAAACTACTGGCAGGCAACGACCAATGCTAATCAAAATAACGATAACATCACACTAAGGACCCGGGCGCCATTGGTCCAAAAAGGGCAGGTATATACCCGCAACCTCAAGTATCGACAGAACATGGTTATCAAGATGGCTCCTGGTGCATCTCTGGAACCTATTACAGTTGCCGATACTACGCAAGTTACGCAGATTACGCATGACCGCATTGAACGCGATTCAGACCAGACCACTGGTGCCGACCGACCGGTTCAGGGTCAATCACTTGGTAGCAGGGCAAGCGCAACTGAGGCAAAACAGACACTCGACCAGTCACTCCTGCCTTTGGATGAGATGGCTGAATTTATTGGCGACCCATTTTTCACATGGATGTTTGAAAGGGATGCTATGCTTTGGCGGCTTAATGGCGACCCGGACAAGGTTCGTTCAATCTCTCATTCTGACCAGATTATCAGCGCGAATCCGGCTGAACTGTGGGGACCAGTAAAGACCAAAGTCACCGCAATATCGAGGTTCAGGAACAATGTTGTCCATAGGCAAGAGATTAACAGCGCAATCCAGGGGGCAGTACCAGCATTCAAAGAGGTCATGGGCGAATCCGGATTGCGGGAACTCGCACGTCAATCGTTCGCCACCTTTGGATTTGAGCATGTCAACAAGCTCGTGCCTCTCGATGGAGACTGGGACGCTCGTAGCATAGCCACCCAAGAGAACAGCCTAATGCGCGATGGTGGCTTTGATTTGCCGACCGATAGAGAGAATCATTCTGCCCACTTGCTCCAACATAAGCCTTTCCTCCGTCAATATGAATTGATGCCGAAAGAGGAGCAAGATCAACAGATCATGCTTACCATAAAGACTCACATCGAGGTCCACGAGCAGCTTTTGCAGGCATCCGAAGGTACGGCCGCTCAACAAGCGCAGGGCCAGCAGGGAGCAACACCAGAGATGGCCGGTCAAGTAATGGGCGATCAAATTGCATCACAAGAAGGTGCCGCGGCAGGGGGAGTATAGATGAGCGAATTTGAGCCAGATGAAGAGCCAGAGCAGGAAGACGCTTATAACGTCCTTGCCGTTGAAGTAAGCAGGCGGGAGATGGTTGCACTGTCCGCCATGATGCAAGAGCCTGGATGGCAGGTCTGGGAGCGCGTAATGCGTGGTCTTCAAAGCGAAGACGTTGCCGTTACGTTGGGTAGCGCAGGTAAGGTAGAATTTGATGAATTCCTGAATGCTCAAGGGTCTTTCTCAAGTATGACCACATTGCTTAATTGCCCTGATGATGTTCACGAATGCGCGAAAGAGATTATCAAATCTGAAAAAGATGCTTGACGATCCCTGTCGTTTGTGAGAATAATTTGAATATGGAACTCGGTTGGACCATCCTGAGCTTATTCAGGACCTAATCAAGTTCGCAAAATGGAGAAGGAAAAATGGCTGAATTGGGACCAGGTGAAGGCACCCCTCAAGAAGGCGCGGAACCGTCCCCCGATAAGGGATCAGGCGAAACACCGCAGTTGAGTGCATCGGAAGCAAACGACGCGAAAAGGTTGGAAGATCTTACGCAGCAGCTCAATAACGAGCGGAGCAGGGCAGACAAGGCGGAGAACGCGAGCGCGAAAATCCAGACTGAACTTCTGGAGAAGTTGGCAAATAACCAGCTTCAGAATTCGCAGCCCGCGGCACCGACGCCAGAAGACTACCAGGCCGAACTCGCCAGGATGGCTAAAGCAATGGATGACGGCGGTAGTGAAGCCACCGTTGAAATTCTTTTTAAGCTGCAAGAAGATGCAGAGAAGCGGACAGCCGCGGCTCTGAAGGAACAGGCGGAGAGCTTCACCAGTCAGTTTGGCGTACTGTCTGAAGGTCTCAAGACTGTTGATCCTAGTTTTCAAGCCATCAAAGCCGATGTTGATGCTCTAAAGGTGAAATATCCTGATATGGGCAGAGATACACTGGTTGCAATGGCAACTGAAATCAGGGCGGTAAAGAAGCCCGATCAGCCGGACGTGCCGGACTTGGCGGGGAACAGCGGTAGCTCGCCGAGTGGCGCGGCACCACAAGGGGGCATAACTGATTTACAGTTTGCCGATCTTGAGGCATCGCTGGGAACTAAATTGTCTGACGACGTAAGGGCGCAAATGCGCCAGAAGCATGGAGGTTGATTTGACTACTACACCACGCAACCCTAGCAAAAAGAGGAAATCTGCCACGAGTGCGGCAGCTCCTAATGTAGCTAACGAAGTTCAACAGCAAGCGACACAGGTAACTCCTCTCGATGAGGAGCAAAGGGCAGCCGCACGTTGGACTCTGAAAGCGCAGATTGCACAAAAGCGTCGTCGGGAAGTGCCTCTTACAACCCTTGACGGGGACGAGGCGATCCCGCAGAAGGAAGCCATTAAGCGTTTTGCTGCCCCACACGGTGGACAGGATGCGGAAGATGGTTTCCACTTTGGTTTCATGGACTGGGACCTGATGGACTCGTATGCCGATAAGGGCTATGAGCCTCAGTTGGACGATGAGGGCCGGATTTTCAAGATGGGTAAAGATCCTCTTATGAAGATTCCGACCGACTTGTACGCGGAAGAGCAGGAACGTGTTAGGATGCGCGATGCTAGGCAGATGAGGGATTCTGCCAAAGCCGACACCGAGCACGGTACTGTTTCTAGTGATAAGATCGAAATTCACGAGGCTGGCAGTCCGGAGCATGCACTAGCACGCGCCAAAGCGATTGCGGGTGTCGATGACTAACATGAAGGAGAGCGGCTATGGCTGCTACTGAAAAAAAGAACATCTTTCTATGGTCCAGCGTAGGCAACAACCCGCCTACTCCTGAACGTGGATTGATTACGGCTAGTCAGGGCATTTGGATGCCTAACGCGCCTTGTTACGTGAGTTCAAGTGGTACGATCACGCTTCAGACTACGTCTGACGGCACGGCTGACCCTTGGCATGGTCTGTTGCTTGGTGCTGACAGTCCGGCTGTTGCGTCACCGATACTGGCCGAGTTGGACGAGAATGCACCGGTTCGTTACCTCAAGTTCCGAGCTGGCGATCTCTACGGCGTATACGCGGAAAACAGCGGCATCGACTCTGCTGTTACACAGGCTAATGTGGGTGTGCCTTATGGATTCACGGTCTCTTCGACCGCTGGCGAAATTGGCTACACTACGCTGGATCTCAACGCGACGACCAACATTGCTGCCATGGTAGTGGACATTGCGTCCAACCTTGAAAGCAATCACTACACCACCTCGGATGCACCGGCAATGGCAATCGTTCGCATTCGTACTGAATGTATTAACGCCAAGGGCGACTAAGAAAGGAAATCGTTATGCCTCAGTTTACATCAAGTGGTATTATGGACCGATGGTCGGCCACCGATCTCCTGGACAAAGAGATCGACGTTATATTCATGCAGCGGAATGAGACCGACAGCACTATTGTGCTTGGTCAGTATTTCGATACCGAGAATAAAGACAGTGGACTGTCCCACATTATCGGATCGATGACCTCTCAACTCTCGCTGCCGCCCATCAACGAGGATGGGGAGCCTATGCCGTTTTTCACTGCGGCACCGGGCTTCAAAAAGACCTTCCTCCTGTACGGTCGTCGGATGGGTGTTCAGGTAACTGACACCATGATGAAGGCACAGCACCATAAGCGCATCACCGAAATGGTGAGTGGGCAGATGAAGGCTGCGAACCGCAAGGACGAGTACGCTCGTGCATCCATATTCAACAATGCCTTTACGGGCACTGATGGTGCGGATAGCAAGCCTCTGTGTGATGACTCGCATCCACACGAGAATAAGGACCGTGGGACTTGGGACAACAAGATCACTGGCGCCCTCACTGGCGGAAACCTTCAAGCTGCGCGGTTGCTCGGTCGGAAGATTGATGACCCTCAAGGTGATCCAGATCCGTTGCGGGCGATGGATGTAGTTGTGCCTGAAGACTTGGAGCAAAAGGCTCTGGAACTCACGCAGTCAGCTAACACCGCAGAGAACATGCTCAACACTAAGACGGTGTTGATCGGTAAACTCAAGCCTGTAGTTTCGGTCTACCTGGGCACCGCTAGTTCGGTTCAGTGGTTCCTGATGGGCGACCGCACGGGTTACGCGAAGGGTTTGCACGAGATCGTTTTGATTCCGTGGAACATCAAAGACATGAACCCGGGTGATCCTGACATCGTGATCCAGAAGCGTATCAAGTCGGTACGCGAAATTGGATTCACCGTGTCCAAGAACATGATTGGTTCAACTGGTTCGTAAGACATTCAAGGGTGGGGCGGGGGTGAATAGCCCTCGTCCCTTCCCGTAATTCTTTAAGGAGAAATCAAAATGGCAAAGTCATCTAAGGATGAAAGCAAGGGCATAGATGTAAAAGATCGCGTCGCTGCTCTTGAAGTGTCGGATACAGCTAGTTGGACGGCATTGAAGAAAATAAAGGCATGGCTTGAGGAAAAAGCAGGGATGGATCTCGACGGAGACGGGAAGATCGGTAGCGTCAGACTGTATGCGCTCCTGTGTTTGTTGGTTGTGACGCTAGTCGGTTCGTTTGCGATGAAAGCGCACGCGGCTGACTTGTTTGTTCTGTATGACAACGACGCCGTGTGGGGCACATTCAAGGTGACTTCCGACTTGGCCGGTACTGCTACATTGCAGGTCGATGCCATTTCTGCTACGCTTTATAGCACGTTGAACGTAGCTGGAGCAGTAACGACTGCAGGAAGCATTATTCGCACTCCTGGGACAATCGCTCACGCGGCTGGTGTATTCACTCAGACCGTAGCTGACGCGACCTATATCCTGGCGCCTACAGCTACATGCACTCAGCGATTGGCAGCCGCTACTAGCGGCCAGAATGTGCTGTTCGTGAACACCGGCGCATTCAGCGTGTATTTGGACGTTGATTGGGGTGATACCACCGTTGGCTCAAACGACGCTTGCAGAGCCTCGTATATCGGTACGGAGTGGTTCGTGACCGGCGTCAAGGATAACTAAGTCGCTAATGCGGGGGGTGGGCCAAACCCTGCCCCTCGCTCTAACCGAGGCTTTCTTATGAAGAAAACTATTGCAATTCTCTTGGGTTTGATGGCGTTTATTGGTGTCGGCGTTGCTGGTGACATGGATGCAATCCCGCCTTTCGTATTCTCTACTATTGCGACCAATGGCGGTACTGACGTTGCTCAGACTTCTATTGCGCCAATCAGCGGCAGGGCTTATGCGATAATTCTGGACTTCACGTCCTCTACCACAAGCCCAACCTGTGACGTGGACGTTGCGACATCGTCTAGTCTCGGCACTGGTCCTAGCCGGACTATCCTCAGCAAGGACGACATAACCTCAGATCAACCGTTTTACCCGCGGGGACTAGCTGTTACGACTGCCGGCGTTGACTTTACGGAGGACCAGCAGGTGTTGATCCCGTTGAGTCAGGACAAGATTCAGGTGACTATATCGAACGCCAATACGACTGGCGTCACGGCTAAAGTCTGGTTCCTTTACGAGCATTCTAAAGAGTAAAGGAGATCCCTCATGGCCGACATGCAGCTCAGAACGTTATTTGAGCGGAGTCAACGCACATTTGCTGGTGCTGGTAATACTCGGCTCAAATCTGACTTCATTGATGCGGTCAATGATTCAGCTAACGAGATTAACTTGCTGGCAAATCTTGAGAGCGAGATAACGACCGTCACCAGCGAAGATGCTACGCTCACCAATCTTGATGGCAAATTCGCTCCTCAGATGTGGCGAGGGGTAATGGTCCACCTAATTGACGCAGGGCATCGGCCAATCAGCGAGATTGATGTTGGAAAATTGCGCCAGCGGTGGGAGGATGATATTGGCATGATTCAGTACGATGTGACCAATACAGCTCAACTGGCAGACGATGACGACGACACTACCGATACGGCTCAACTTGGCAAACTTGGCGCATAGGGGGATGGCATGGCAGAGGAAGTTGCTCGACCTTTTTCCGTTCTTACCCTGGGCGCCGGATTCCCTCCAGGGCTGAATACAGCTGATTCTGACACAGTGCTGCAGCCTGACGAAACTCCTGATGGCTACGGATACGATCTGTCTAAGGATGGCAAGCTAGTCAAGAACACCACAGCGGCAGGCGGTACAGATCGCGTTCAAAAGACTATCACGCTTTCAACGGTTCCTTACTTGTGGCATTACGGACGGCTGTGGAACATTACGCTTCGCACAGCGGCAACAGCAAGCAACATCCTCACCTATGGCGCCATGAACTACAACGACATCTACGTGCCGCAGAAGAATGGCAAGGTATATTTTGATGAGGACGATCAGACTATTGACGCAATCGTGCCTATTGGCGAGGACAGCCTTGCGGTGGTCAAAGCTACAGGAACGTACATCCTATCTAATCTAAACGACACCAGGGCCTTGTGGCAGCGCACAGACTTGATTCAGGAGCTAGGGACCGGGACATCTGCAACTGGGTCCGGTCGAGTGCTTGAGCTGGATGGCGCGTTATTCGCATCAAACACCAACGGCCTATTTGCCTACTCGCAGGGGCGCACGGCAGAGATTACCCGCAAGGTCCGTAATGGCGTTACCAACTTTGCGGATAAGGCAATTACTGCCGATTATGAGAAGAAGCGCATTATCGGCAAGACTCTCACCGTTACCGATTATATCTACGACGTTGAGGCAGGCAAATTGTTCCGATACAACTCCACGAATTTCCGATACACCACGCCGCGGTTCCACCTTCCTGATTGGAGTCCGTTCTACGCTGATAGGTTCTATGCGGTAATCGAGCATGCTGACGCCACTGATGCATGGTTTGTGTATCAAGTGCGATATGAGGATGGCCAGTGGACGGACGAGGTGCGCGTTTCAGTCAACTACACTGGCGAGATGTACACGGTTGTCACAGTTCCGCTGGATGAGGGCATGAACAACGCGGCATACACCAAGTTCCAGATGCGGATTACCAACGTGTCGAGCACTTCAGGCACCACGAATCTATACTTCAAGTCCTTCGACATAGGCCTATTCAACTTTGACCGCGAGCATTACAAGAGGTAAGCAATGGCGTCCATCTACTCACAGGCAACGACCGAAGCTAGTGCAAGGCTCATAAGCGCACAAGGAGACCCCTACAAGGCAGGTCTGGTGCTTACCCGCTCTTGGCCTTGGCTGGCGACCTACGCTGCTTCAGGGTCCACGATAGACGACTTGATAGCTGCGCTGAACGCAATCGAGACCTATACTAATCCACAGGCCAATGAGCAGACCTATTCAGGTACGTTTATCCACAAGACGGTCAAGGGTGACGACGAGAATACAAGGGGCGATGCCGAGCGCGATGGCAACATTATCCAGACGCTTATACGGATCAAGTTCGTAACAGATGTGGATAGCTTGGGGAATGCCGATGAATCCTACAGCAAAGAGGTCTTAAACTTCCTTGGCATTGTTGAGGGCACAGAGAATCTTGCGATTTACACGTATCGAAACTTAGACCCAACTGCACTCGACGATGCGGCCGATCTTCTACCTACCCCGCCTGCCGACTATACCCGCACTAAGTACGACTCTCGTGTAGAGTCAGACGGTACAGGTACGGCGTTCTTCATATTCTCAAAGATTCTGTGGCCGACAGACCAAAGCGAGGGATCCACTCCTGTATGGGCGAACGACAAGGTTCTAATGTCCGAGTCCAATACTGGCGGATTTGCAGAGCAGGAGTTGCGCGAACTGACTGGTCTCGACAAGG
>Ga0307928_10001116_pt1 | contig 20238 bp, 23 predicted proteins | sample AceLakmetagen232_FD_201815 | JGI IMG/M metagenome (GOLD analysis project Ga0307928, IMG submission 201815) | Saline water microbial communities from Ace Lake, Antarctica - #232 | ecosystem: Environmental > Aquatic > Non-marine Saline and Alkaline > Saline | place: Antarctica: Ace Lake... | reverse complement strand
GGTGTCACTAAGATATTAATACACTTTATTTTACCGTCGGAAACAAAAGGTTTATTAAGATAGGGTTACTAATATTAATATATATTAAATTAGAACATATAAGTGTAATATATATGTTCAACATATATGTTTGAAAATAACATATATACCTTATCGACGACAATGGCCAAAACAAAAACAAGGGAAATAACTCTGCAAGAAGCAAAAGGAAGCTTTCTTTTAAGGAGAAAGTCAAAAACAACTAAAGCAGACTATGATTTTTCAGGCATCTTAGCACTCAGGCAATTGTTAAGTAATGAAAAAGCACGTATGCTGTCAGTAATAAAAACCCAAAATCCTAAGTCAATTTATGACCTAGCAAAAAAGCTAAATAGGGGCTTTAAAGCAGTAAATGATGACTTAAAATTATTAGAAAAGTTTGGATTTGTAGAATTAACAGAGGAAAAGACAAAAAACAGAGTAAGGCACAAACCAACAATTATAGTAGATACTGTTACAGTTCATTTTAAAATTTAGTATTTTTTTGGTTTTTTAAATGTCATTTGTTATTTTGCTTTACTACTCTTTTCTTTTAGCATATTTTTCATAAAACTGTAAAATTTCTTTTACTTTTTTTGGATTAAGTGAATAATGAGTTTCTCCTGTTTTCATTACAGGAATAAGCCATTGATCTTTGATTAATTCTTTAAGAGCCTGTTTTGTAACTTTTTCACCTATTAAATGAGAAGGCAATCCTTTAAGAATATTTTCAGTGTGTGCACCTCCCCATTTTCTCCATTTAATTAGCTTTCTTATTATTCTGGCTTTAATTTCTAAAACACCTAATTTCATGCAATAATAATGTATTAAGCATATAAATATGTTGTGTGATAATATGGTACAATAATGTCTCATTATAGAAGCATTTAAATAGTTTGAATAATTTAAATTCTCATGGAAAACAAATCATTGTTTATAAGATTCATAGGAGATTCTCCCACTATAAGAGTATTAGATTACCTTTTAACAGAAAGAGAATTAGATTTTTCTATTACAGATATTGCAAAAAATTCAAGAATAGGAAGAGCAACATTATACAGAATTTGGGATAGATTAATTAAGAATAAAATAATAGTTCACACAAGAGATATAGGAAAAGCCAGATTGTTTAAATTAAATACAGATAATCCAAAAATAAAGAAGTTAATTGAATTAGATGACATGTTAATTATGGAAGATTTAAAGAAACATTCTAAAAATAAAGAGATAGAAGTTGTAATGAATTAGTTTTTGGTTTGAAAATTATAGAATTAAAAGAGAATGTTTTTTCTAATAAAGATATCACTTCTTAGCCCCAAAAGGAATTCAGTAATAAGCAGTAAAATCAATAATAATAGACATTCCCCTAGAACTAAATTCTTGCACAGATCCTTTGTAATTGTTAGTAATATTGCCCTTTGTAAAGGATATTAATTCTGTTTGTTCAGAATTTATACTTAATTCATAGCCTATTATAGGAGTATTTTCTCCTACTGGCCAACTTTCATCTACTATTCCCTTTAAAGTAGAGTTTAAAACATCACAGGTTTTTCTTCCATCTAAACAATCACTTTCATAATTATTACATTCAATTATTAATTTTTGTATAGAATAATAACTATCTTGATATTCTGCACAAGATGTTGTATATGATAAAAAGGATTGAATAAAACTATTTACTTCATTGGTTCCTAAAACCTCTTTTTTTGATTTATTTAAAGAAACAGATAAGAAAACCAATAAAATTACAGCCACAATTATGATTATTAAACCAAATCCAATCATTTCTTCTTGTGCATGTTTTGACTTTGGATAGATTTTTTTTATCATTTTAAGATATTGATTCATAACTTACTACAAGTTTAGCAAGTTCACATTTATTATAAGGAGAACCTTCAAAAGATTCTTTTCTGCATAAAGATACAAAGTTTGAAACACTGTAGCCTGCTAATTCACCTTCTTTTATTTGAATAATATTACAATTAGGATATGTAAAAATATTACATTCTATATTTTCTTCACTTGCAGGATATATTTTTAATATTTCTATATTTGAAACCCCCCAAAAATTTTCATAAATCGCAGAATTTTGTTTTAAAGCCATAACTTTGTCAGCATCAATACAATCAACTTTTTGAGTGCCAAAAGCACTTCCGCACGCAAACTCAGGGGAATTCGCAAGTTTACTAACTAATGACATTGCATTATCTCTTTCCAAAATTTCAGCAGTATCTTGCATACCTCCTATTTTAAACATTAATACAAATAAACCAACTAAAACAAAAAAGATAGTTATTGCTAATAACATAAATGCTGTTTGCTGTATCTTCATTTGCGCTTTATAGGATTTAGGCAAGTGAAGGTTAGAAATTTTTAATTTCTTTATTTTCATTTGTGCTTTTTTATTTACCATAGTTTACAATTACCTCTGTTTTTTTCTTCAAGTTCTTCAATAATAAAGTTCATTGTGTAAAGTTGATTAGAATCACTTAAACCAGATGCAGAATTAATCAAACTAGATAAATAAGGATTTAATACAGGGTCACAACCTTTAATTGAAAGAGCATTTGACTTACCTAGATAAATATTTGATAATTGTTCAATTCTTTGCATTAATCTTTTTAGCTGACATTCATATGTTGCCTTATCAGAAAAAATCGCAGCATACATTAAAGCATCTGTTTCAAAAAACATTTCTTCATTATTTTTCTCAACTCTTTTAACATCATAATTTACTTGAATATCACAACTTCCATATCCAAAACAAACCTTAACATCTTCTTCAGAACATTCTTTTTCTAATTTTAAATTTGGTTGTTTTAAATCAGAGATTTCATCTTCTATATCTTCAGGCGCATCAATAAAACAATAATTTGTAGAAGCCGAAGTTATATACATTAAATTTGCAACTTTAAATGGAAATTCAAAAGGTTTTGAGAAAATATAAAATGTTTTTCCTTCACTATATTTTTCAGAAAAAATATATTTGTTTTGAAAACTCGCTTCAATACCTGTTTTAGACCATTTGTTAAAATTCTTTTGCAATACTTCTATTTTTTGGTTTCCAAAATTATCATAATTATCACACCTATTATAAATTCTTGTTTCCTCTGGAAATATAACAGAACTTGTTACTGCAGATTCAAAACTGGTTTCTAAAGGATTTAATAAAATTCCAATTTCCTTACTTGTTTTTGCACTTTGAATAGTATCTTGTGTACCCCCTATTTTAGTAACAAAGTAAATAGCCAAAGCAATTATAACTATCCCAACAATAATCGCAAATAGCCAACCAAATGATATTTGCAAATAACCTTTTTTATTCATTGTATTCATTCTAATTTTCCCAGATATTTTTTTATTAAAATATTAATCATTTTCTTTATTTCATATATATTTTCTTTAGTTTCTTCTATAGAAATATCTTTCCCATAATAATTGATAGAATTTCTTATCCTCCTAAATCTATCAAATTTAATTGCCAGTAGATTCTCCTTTATTTCTTTAAGAAAGTAAATATATGCTTCATGAGAATATATTTTATAACCTTTAATTACAGAAACAGCTTCTAATACACTTCTTAAAACATCATAAAAATTAGTCATAATTTTTCTAACAGATTTTTCATTTATTTTTAAACCATTTAAAAATTCAATATCTTTTTTAGAGTTTTGAAGCAGGGCTCTTACTAAAGATTTGTCTTTAGAGGTTTTTCTTACAAGTCCTTTTTCTATAAAATCTTCAAATTTCATTTAAAACACCTCCCAAAATCCATAGAGAGTTATCCCATTAATCCAGTTATTTAATAATTCTTTATTTTTTTCTTTAATTTTTTCAATATCTTTTTTTGAGTGAATAAATATTTGGATTTTATGCCCCACTCTTTTTTCAAAGTTGGTTAATTTAATCTCTTTTTTTGAAGGACTTATAATTAATAAATCAATGTCACTTGCAGATATGTTCTCTGCTTTAGCAAAGCTTCCAAACAAAATTATGGCTTCAGGATAATTTAGTTCTTTTACAAGATAATCTATAAGTCCAGAATTATATAACAAATTTAGATTATAATTTAATTTTAACTGTCTAAATTTTTTGTTTTCAACATTGGCTTTAAATAAAAGATGGTTTAATTTTTTCTCTGACTTTAAGATATTTTTTTCTTTAAGCTCTTTTAAATATTTAGATATAGTAGTTGGTGATTTATCAAGCAATTTAGAGATTTGCCTAATATGAAACTGTTTTTCAGGCTCTTTAATAAAAAAGTTTAAAATATTGTCCATTTTTATTTACACTTGTCCAATATATTAAACACTTGTCCATTTTTAAATCTTTTTAGATTTTATTCTTGTCTAATTATGGTCACTAAATCTTCCCTAAAATCTTTAGATATAATCAATTTAACTTTACCATTTATATTTGAAATACAATAAGGATCCTCGCTTGTAGTTATCTTTGAGATATCAATATGGATTATATTTTTTCTATCAATAAGTTCTGAAGAGCGAAACATTAAATTATTAAATTCATTATTTGTAAAACACACTGCTTCTACTTTGTTTGGCAAAGAATAAGTTTCGTTTGAAAATGTCTTTCCAGCAGGACCCCACGCCCTATCAACATCTGTCTGCAAATTCTTAGCAAAACTTTCTATTTGAATTTTCTTTTGCAGATTAATAAACTTAGTAATAGCATAAACAGCAAACGCAATAAATATAATTATAAGAAAAATAGAAAAAATCATTCCAAAAGATAATTTCATTTGTCCTCTTTTATCAGGCTTGACCCCTATCTTAAAGGAGGAGTCATAAGAGGAACCTTGGTTCCTTTTATTCATATATCCAATAAAATATTAGAACTTATAAAGTTTTATTATGAATAAGTTAATTTACTGTTAATTTTATGAATTTAAAATAGAAACATTTAAATATCATCATGTATCATTAAATATCATGGAAATAAAAACAAAAGCAAGGAAATGGGGAAATTCAGTTGCAGTAATTTTACCAAAAATAGTTGTAGAGGCCAACAACATTAAAGAAAACCAAGAGATTACAATAGAAATAATAGAAAAGCCTTTTGCAGGAAAGTTTTTTGGAATTCTTCCCCGTAAATCTAAGAAAAGTGCACAAATGATAAAAGATGAAATGAGAAAAGGATGGTAAGGTATTTTTTTGATAGTTATGCTGTGATTGAACTTCTTGATGGGAATTCAAAGTATGCTAAATATTCTCAAGAACCAGTTATAATAACTATCTTTAATTTAGTAGAAATTTATTGGTTTGCAATTCGCGAATATGGGGAAAAAACAGCAGACGAAATTTATTCCCAGTTCAAAACATCTGTTGTTGAAATAAATGATGAAATATTAAAAGAAGCTATAAAGTTTAGGGTAAAAAATAAAAAAGGGAATTTATCATATGCAGATTGTATTGGTTATATATATGCCTTAAAAAATGATTTAATCTTTCTCACAGGGGACAAGGAGTTTGAAGATATTAATCATGTTGAATTTGTCAAAAAATAATTTTTATGTGTAAAACTATAATCTAATACTAAATACTCTTTGTATTATCCTCTTCTGGAAAATATGTTTTGAAAAAGCAATTATCACACATTCCATCATGGCAATATTCATTATGACCTTTTATTTCCTTACCACATTTTTTACAATTAAACTTTTCTTCTTCCATACTCAAATAAGATATTATTTATATTTAAAGAATCTTACTCATAAAATTAATAAGAAAATATTTCTTGAATAAATATTCTCTTAACTATAAATATCAAAAGGTCTGACAATTAAACTACACTCATTTTGAGGAGGATATATTCCTCCTTCCCTAATTTCTCCACATTTAATATAAAAGTTAGTATTACTTTCCCAATCCACATAATGTTCAAAATCATTATCCATACTTATCATTAAAGTTCCTTCTTCAAAATTATAATCACACCCAACATTACTTGAAGTTCCATATCTACATTCTGCTTCTTCATCTGTTATTAATTTCAGATAATCACCTTCACGATAAACTCTTGTAATTTCTGGAGCTGCTTTATCTATTTCAACACTAAAGTTTATTGTTGTGGTATCTGTGTTTCCTCCCAAATCAATGCATTTTATGTAAAAGTCATAACTTCCTTGCGAAACCCACAAATCTTGAGAATGTTTAAAGGAATTTGTATCATAGAACTGAACATAACTTCCTCCCTCCCCTGTTTCACTATAATAACAAGTAGATACTCCATCATCCCATCCTGCTGATGTTTTTGCTTCTATCTCAACTTTAACAGAAGTTGTAGGCCCTTTAACCAATGTATTATTTGGAGTAACCCAGTTAAGTATCAAAGGTTCTGTTCCAATCAAAGTATATTTATATGATTCTGTGTTTGTGTTTCTCAACTCTGTTGAAGAAGGCTGGTCTTTACATCTAACATAGAATTTATTTTCAACATTATTTTGTAATCCTGTTAAAGTTGTTGTACAAGGATATAACATATATGCATTCATTTCAGTAACACTAGTTGCACAAGACATTGAGCCTTCCATGTTTTCATAATCTTTATCTAAATGACTCCATCTACATTCTGCAGGTTCATTAATATAGAAAGTTGCTTCTACTGATTCTTGGTCATTTGCAATTGGCGCTCCATTAAGAGGAGAAACAGATTCAATGTTTGGGGTTGTATAGTCTGGTCCTTCATCCACACAGAATTTAAAAACAAAGTTTGCAGGATTTGAATGTCCATGATAATCTTCACATCTTACATATAAATCAAAGTTTCCTCCATTGTCTAAAGTTAAATTATCTGCTTCCATAGCACTTACACCTGGCAAACTAAATTCAATTGAATGGTTGTAATAACCTAATCCTCCGCTTAAGTCAAAATCCATATCAGAAAAATTATCTTTTCTTTCAACACTTGCTCTACAATAAGCAGCTTCATTTAAAGTTACTCCAAAAGATAATTTTGTAAAAGCAGGAACACACTTATCGTCTGATTGTGTATATTGAACATAAACTCCTTTGTCCGGAGGAGAAACAGCATTTGCAAGAGTATATCTATAATTGCTACTTAATAAAGCACCATCCCAAGCAGTTATTGTTGGGTATTTGCCATTGTCTTTACTAGAAACACACATTTGATCTACATGGCCTTGATTTATTATTTCACATGCTGCACCTAAGCTCTTGCATCTATATTCTGTGCAAGGAAAAATATCTTTATTACATTCATCACAATAAGCTCCACCTTTAATAGGTTGCCACACATTACACTCATATGTTACAACCTGCACAGCTTCAGTTTTCCAAGTTAACAATGTTATGAGTATTACCCCTCCGGCAAGAATCCACCCAAGACCAGGAATAGCACCTAATGTAGCTAAGACTGCTCCAAGGCCTGTTGAAGCCGCTCCCCCTCCTGCTGCTGCTGCGCCTGCTGTCACAAAAGTTCCAGTTGCTACAGTTCCTGCCGCCGTTGCTGCCGTTACCTCTGCTGCCGTCACTGTCGCTGACGCTAATAAGCTTCCTATTCCATAACCTGCCGCAGCCCATGGCGCAGAACTACTTATTGCTTTACCCCACTCTTCACCACCTGGTATTTTACCAACAAGGTGTCCTACAAGTTTAAGACCTCCATAGATAATTGCTGCACCTGCAGCAGCTTTAAGAATTGCTGAATTTCCAATTGCGCCAGTAATAGATCCGATAATTCCAGAAAGAATTCCATCTCCACCTTTATCTTCAGGATCTTCTGGTAACTTGGAAGTTTCTACTCCCCCCCCACTTCCTAAAGGGATATTAGAATCAAGTATACTAGAATCAAATCCTCCTGTAAATACACCAGGTTCATTTTTAACAGTATCAGGAGTACTGCTTTTTGAGGTACTCGAGCCGGCAGAATTTACTAAATAATTTAGAAGGGCATTTTTTCCATAATTAATTGCTTGACTTCCAAAACCAGACCCCCCACTATCTCCAGAACCTCCGTCCACACAAAGTTGTCCAGAACAATAATAACCAGTTCCTCTATCTCTACAATCATAATAATTATCCCATCCTGTTGATGTACATCTAAATTTAAAATAAGTATCATCACATCTAGTTGCCCCTAAATTGCCATCAGGGTTGGTACAAGCAAATGTAGTGCCACTAATACTGCTAGTTCCCCCCCCTTCAGCACTAACAACTTCAACACTACTGCCAATAGCATATGAGATTGCAACAATTCCTACGACTAATAATGTTATTTGTAATAATGCCTCTGCTTTTGGTTTTCTTATTCTTTTCATAATCATCATGATTCTATATCTCCATACTCTACATAATCAGAAAATATTCCTTTTTCCCCACTACCCATATAATTTATACTTTTCCCACAATCTCCTAAAGAAGGACATACTTTTGGCATAGCTACTTTAAATTTATCATAGTCAGGTGCTCCAGGAAGAACATGGCAGTTTTCTGATTTTGCTTTTTCACATTTTTTAAAAGGAGTGTCATCACTGTCTTCTATCCTTTCTTCTAATCCTTCTGCTGTATAACGTAATCCATATTTATAGTGCAATACCCATCCTGCATTTGCAATTCCACATTGTAATACTCCAATTTCTTCCCAAAACAAAGCAGCAGGAGGATATTTTGGAACACATGAAGCTCTTATTTCAGCTCCATTTAAATTTTCAAGTTTTTTCTCTGTATTATATTCATCATCATTTTTTAAAACACTATAACCTTCAATCCACACACAATCTCTGCTTTCTGCGTCTAAACAATCTTCTTGTGTTTCTTGATCAATACATTGTTGCCATCTATTTAGAACACATGAAGCATATTTGAAATCACCAATAATATTTGTTTCATTACAAATTGTTGCTCTACCAGGATCACATGCTTCAGGAATAATTTCTCCTTCCCAACATTTAACTTTATAATGTTCTGCTCCAGGAAGATAATTTTCTAATGGGTCTCTAACAATTTTATTAGTAGTATAAGAACACCAAACTTCTCCATGTTGTGGATCTCTTCCATATTTTGCTCTAAAATCGCGGTCCTCACAATCTAAATCAATACAAGTATAATCTCCATATCTTGGTGCAGGAGCATTTGTTGTTCTATACGCTTTACAAGTACTTCCAAAATAATATTCACAATTTCCACATTCTCTTGATTCTGCACTTCCAAAACCATCACTACATGTTGGTTCTTGAATATATGTCCAATAATCATCATCTTCACTCATTCTTGAATAATCATATACATTTGCTAAATTTCCACAAGTATCTAAAAAGTAAACTTCATCTTCACTTTCAACACAAGTTGTTCCTCCTCTTGGCCCACAATTAGTAGCTAATTCATCTGCAGAACATAAATAACCTTCGTGAAATTCTATTATCACATCTGTGGAACTTTCTTCTAATGCTTGACATTCTCTTTTTGTTAAAAGATTACAAGTTCTTTCATAATCTTTTTCAGTAACACATGCTCCTTTTGCATCAGAAGTAGCACTTGCAATACATACAAATTCATTTACAATATCATTTCTAAAAATAGTTTCTAACCCATATAGAGAAGATAAACTTTTACATCTATTTTGAGTTACAAAAGCAGCCTGATCTCCTAATAAGCAACATCCAAGCTGACATTGAGGTAATTCATTAGCATCTTTATCATACCAATTTCCATCTTCTTTTTCACAAGTTATCTGTGGAGTGTTTTCAAGACACAATCCCTCATCTACATTTACACATGTTCCTAATTTACAATATGAAGTTGATTCACATGAAGTAGGAGCTTTTTGATATGTTTCATTTGTATTTGGATTTTTTATAGCAGTTGAACATTTAGAAACATCTACTTCTTGTTGACAATATGCCCCATAAGTGGTTTTTTCACAACAATATGAATTTTGAGCATGAACAAAACCTATTAATAAAATTAAGAAGAAAATCAAAATAAATGTTAATATTCTTTTATTCATTTTAATAACCTATTGGCCATGCAACACTTCGCGATGCAAATTGAAATTTATTTTCAGTGTCTTTATCTGTTAATATGTAAAGAGTTGAACCCTCTTCTTGATTTAATTTCTCAACTTTTAATCCATGGTAATAACTCATATAAGTGCTTGGATCAACATCTCCATATGAAGCTTCCCAATCAATTATGCTATTTGCAATACTCACCAATTTATACAAATTATTATCAAGAACTATTCTAAAAGATTCATAAATTTCTGTATCTCCTTTTGTTAAAGTTAATTTATGAGTTAATGTTGTTACAATGTTTTCAGGAAGCAATTCAGTTACCATATCTCCTACTTCTATATCTACATCATATCCTTGGTCTTCATAACTTTCTTTTAAATCTTCAAAACAAGTATTAACCACAGGAGAAATTTCTCGTTCAATTTCAGATTCAATATGCGACTTTAACATAGGTTGCTGAACAACACATGTCCGATAATTCTCATTTGTATAACATAAATATTCTAATTTTTCATCTTGATATAATAAATAATGTTCAGGAGCTACACTTCCCCCTTGCAAAGAAAGAATTTCAACTGTGTCTTCTATTTCATCTTCAAGGCAAGTTTGCATAAATGCAGCAGGATTTTTACTCTCTGGTTTTATTAAAGATTGTATCTGCGGGTAAAAAGCATATATTAAAACACCAATTGCAATAATAGCTATACCAATTATAATAAAAATAGTCACTTGCCCTCTTTTTCCCATGTTTCATATAAGATATTTTTATTTATAAATATTTCATTAATTTTTATATAGGGTTATTTTCTAAACCAAATTAATATGTTCTTAACTTTGATTTAATTCTTTAGTGACAACAACAGAAACCTTTATATATAATATTTGGGAAGGGGGTTTATGAGGAATAAAATAAATAGGAGAGATTTTGTTAAAGTATTAGGTGCAGGGATTTTAGGTTTAGGACTTCCAGATTATGCTTTTGCCCAAGAAAAACCCAAAACAAACATTAAAACAAAAGAGTTTGTAGAAAATGCAAGAAAACATCTCGGAACATCATATTATTGGGGAGGGAGATTAACAGAAAAACATCCTGGATTAGATTGTTTGGGATTATTATTTGTAGCACACTCTGAAACTTTTGGATCAAACTGGTATGATTTTAGTGTTAATCCCAGTGAGATAGTTGAAAAAAATCAATTAGGGAAACCAGTTAAAGGATTAGATGGAGTATTATCTAAAGATTTAGAATTTTTTAAATTAAAAGAAGGAGATATAATTTATTTACTTTCAAAATCAAAAATAAATGACGACCCTTTAGTAAATATCCAAGGAAAAAATTATTGGCCATGGCACACTGGAATGTATTCTAATAAAGAAAAAAATTTATTTTTAGAAGCAAGTCCTTTTCTTAGAAAAGTTACTGAAAGTAATTTCAAAAAACTTTTAGAAGATTATCCTAGATTAAACCAAGCTGTTTTTGTTACAAGAATAGATTATTAATCTTTAGGAGGGGTAACTACAAAAAGATAATCATTTTCTGGAATTAAATTTCCTTCTTTAACAGCCCCTTGAAAAAATTCTGGTTTTCCCTCAAGAGCTAATTGTTCATTAAATTCTCTAGCTTTTAAGGGAATTAAATTAGGATAATATCCTGGAACAGCATTTAGAAAATTATCTTCCCCTTTACCCCTAATTAAAGTATGCCCAACAAGAAGATTAATCTTTTCACTTTTTTCATTAATGTGCTTTATATAATCTACTCCTTCGGTTCCGTAAGGGGTTTTTTCAATAGCATGCATTAAAAAGACTATTGAACCTGCAGGAATATTTTTTACAGCTTCTGTTGTTTTTCTTTCTCCAATAACAGAGGTTGGTTCTATAATTTGGTTGTTCCATCCTTTTTTATCAAGACTTTCAACTAATTTAAGATTCGGAGGAAAATCCTTTAAAGAACTTCCAGGATAAACTGCTTTTATTAAACCTGTAATTGGAAATCCTATACAATCATACCCTTTAACATTTGTTGGGATTTTTTCTTGGACATATTTTCCATTTTTTAAAGTATAACAAACATTTCCTCTTCCCCCCCAACGAAAAGCAGAATCCCCTAATTCTCCTTCTGCAAAATTATAAAGTTTTTCACCTTCAAGACTATCAAAACTCTTGCTTAATATCGTGTTTGGAGAAGTGTCAAAAGTTAAAATATTTCCTGCTTCAAAATCAGTTATTATGTATCTGCTATTGCCATCAACAGAAAGAATCTTCCCTGGAAGAACATCTGAAATAATGTCTAAAGAAGTTGCTTCCAAATTTTTAGTATTTAAGTTTCCAAAGTCAGCATTAAATTCATTACCTAAAAACTCGAATATGTGCCTTCCATTTTCTATTGTAGTAAAACCATTTCCAGATTCATGTATAATTCTTGGAGGTAAGCCTTCAAGAATATCAGAATTCTTGAAAATCTCAGCAGAATCTCCTCCCCCCAGATTCATAGAAAGAATTTTTTCTTTGTTTCCATCTAAATTTTCACTATTCAGATCAACAAAACCATTACCTTCTAAAAATCTTATATAAACATTTTTACCACTTTCATAACTTTGGATTTTTAAACTATCTTCAGTTTTTTTAATCCAAGCCTCTTTATAATTAGATAAATCAAAAGAAGGATTTGTAACAATTAAAACTCCTTCCCCCCAAGTTGGATTAATCTCTATGCCGTTATAGATAGCGCTTCCACTTTCTAAAAAATAACCAGAATTACTAAAGTAACATTTATTATTTCCTTCATTTTTTCCCCCTAAAAGAAATTCTCCAAAAAAATCTATGTCATTTCCAATAATTGTAGAACCCGAGGAAAGATTATTAATTTTTGTTCTGCTTGCTAGCTCATATACATCTTCACCATATTCAAGATAACCATCTTCAGGAACCTCAAATTCATTTCCATTTATTATCTGTTTTGCTTTTGCTTCATTATACAAACTAGCCGCAATAACATTTCCAGACATGTCCATTTTAACTGTGCTCCTAGAATAACTTTCTGTAGAGACGAGATTCTCAACACTATTTTCTCCAAATTCAAAATCTCCTTCATTAAGAAATAAAGTAATAAATTCTTCATCCTCAGAAATAAAATAATCTAAATTTCCCTCATTTTTCAATATATCAAGTTGTTGAATAAGAGTTAACTCAGGGTCTTCTTGAGGGGGGTCACCTGAAGAAACAAAAAAACTAATTTGAAATATAATTAAGAGGATAAAAAAGACCAAGATTGTTTTTCTTTTTAACATTTTAATATTTAATAGCAAATCTAAATTTATAATTTTCAGGTTCAAACTCCTCCTTTATAATTTCTAAATTTGAAAGAGTATCTACCATCTCATATACAATAGTTTCTTCATTGCTTTGCATATTAATTTGCAAGGAATTTTCTTTTTGAAATTCCAACAAACAACTCAAACACAATTCTCCAGAGTTTTCAAAATAACTATCAAGAATAAATTCACTAGCATTATACAAAACACTTAATCTGACTGGAATTTCAACTTCAAAATCTTCAATTCTTGAGACACTTTCACCTTTTTGTATTGTTATGGGATAATTAACTTTTATAAAAACAAATTCATCTTTTATAGAAGTTGTAGCTCTAATTTTACCTTGGTCTATTTCAAAACTTCCAAAATCTTCAAAATCCTCTGTACAAAGAATTAAAGAAGATTCAACAAAAAGAGATATTTCATCTTCAATTTCATTTATAGAGGGAAAAAGATAATCTCCTAGATAAATGTAATAGGGAACCCCATAAACAGTAGATTTTTCAGGAGGAATAAAATAACCTCCATGTAAGCCAATAAAATAAAGAGATTGTTTTGAAGTTGTTTCTAAACATTCTTGAACAAAATTATAAACTTGTGCACTTTCAATATAAATAGGCTTTTCAGTATCTTTTGATTCCCGAAAAACAAAATACAAAGACACAGCAACAATTAATATTATTGCAATTATAATAAAAATAGTAACTTGTCCTCTTTTGTTTAACATACTTTTCTTAAGACATTTACCCTTTAAAATTTTATCAATCTCCAGTTTCTACACGAGGAGCAAGAATAAATGAGAGTTCTAAATAATCTGTTTTAAATTGCACTTTTAATGGGTGGTCTTCTGCAAAACTTAAAAGTGTTTTTTCAATGAGTTTAGCTCCTTTAAGAAACTTCTGCAAATATTCTAAACTATATTTTGCCTTGCAATTTTCAGCTTCTATTTTTGCTTCGTCTCCAGAAAACTCAGACCTTGCAGAATTCAAACCTTTTGCTTCAACTATAAATTTTCCAGAATCAATTATAAATGAACATGCATCTGATACAACAACACAATCTTCAATAGAAGCAACTAAATCAACAGAATCCATTTCAACTTTAGAAGTAAATTCCATTCTTTCTGTTTTTGCATTAAAATCAATATCTTCAGATTCAACTTCTAATAAATTTAAAGTAAAATTTCTTCTAATTCTATCCTGAATATTAATTTCTAACAAGTTTTCTTTTTTTTCTAAAATCAAAGAACTTCCGCTTCCACATCTTTTTAAGATTCTTTTTAAATCATCTAAATTAACACCTAAACTTTCCTCTCCTGTTTCTAATTGTGAAAAATTCATTCTTGGAAGTTTAAATCCAACCATTGCAACATTTGCAGGGTCCATTGCAGTTATGCTCATTCCATTCTCATTTACTTTTATTACGGCTTCTGTAACTAATTCAGAGATAAGTTCAACTGCTTTAGCAAATAAAATAGGATTTTCTAATTTCACCAACATGTTTATATGAAATTCTTGTGTTTTTTAAGGATTGTTATATTCAAGATATAGTAAATCTTATAAACTTTTTAAGACTCTCCCATATATGTTAAAAGAATTTAAAATTTCTACATCAGAAAAGCAAGAACTAATAGATATCACTGAAGAAGTTAGGCAAATAATTAAAAATTCAAGAGTTGAAAAGGGAATATGTATTGTGTATGTTCCGCATGCAACAGCAGGAATATTAGTTAATGAAAATTATGATAACTCAGTTTGTAATGATATTATTAACAAACTAGAAGAAATAGCTCCTTCAACAAATAGATATGAGCATGATAAAATAGATGACAATGCCCATTCACATATCAAAGCTTCAATAATAGGGCCGAGCGAGACAATAATAATACAGAATAGCGAATTAGTTTTGGGAACTTGGCAGAGTTGTGCCTTAGCTGAATTTGATGGCCCAAAAACAAGAACAGTTTTAGTTAAAATAATTAAAGATTAAAAATGGAAGAACAGAGCATTAGAGAAAAAAGAATTAGAAAAATCACTAATTTATATTATTCTAAACCAGAAGTCCAAAAAGCTATCTTTGAATTCTGTAAAAATAGAGAGACAGTTCCAAGATATTTTGAAGGTTTTGGAAAAAGACCTGATTCTTTTGAATATAAAGGAGATATATTCGAATTAGTAAAAAAAGGAGCAACATCTTTTCATTGTTCAGAAGAAATATGGCAAGACCCACTGAAAATATCTACAGATTTTAACGAAGACCAATTAAATGAATTAAGAACAGGTTGGGATTTATTATTAGATATTGATAGCAAATATTTAGATTATAGCAAAATTATGGCAGAATTAATTATTAAGATGTTTAAATTTCATGGAATTAAAAATATTGGAGTTAAATTTAGTGGCTCGCGTGGATTTCATTTAATTGTTCCATGGAAGGCTTTTCCAAAAGAAATTAATAATGTTCAAGCAAAAGATAAATTTCCAGAATGGCCAAGGATAATTACAAGATATATAACTGAAAAAATAGAAAGCCAATTAATTGAGAAGGTTAGTTCTCTAGAACGCCCAAATAAATATGTCAAAGATTTTCAAGCACCTAAAGAAGTTATACCTGATTTAGTTTTGGTTTCTCCAAGACATTTATTTAGAGCACCTTATTCCTTACACGAAAAAACATCTTTAGCAAGCGTAGTAATTGATTTAGATGAAATTCAAAAGTTTGAGATGAAAGATGCAGACCCTATGAAAGTTAAGATAAAGAATTTTACACCAGATTCAGAAGAAGGAGAAGCAAAAGAATTATTAGTTCAGGCTTTAGATTGGCATAAAGATAATAATCCAGAAGATGAAGAAAAAAAGACAGGAGAATTTAAATCAATTAAAATCACAAATTTATCAGAAGATAATCTCCCTCCTTGCATTAAAAAAATCTTAAAAGGTTTATCAGATGGAAGGCAAAGGTCTATATTTATTTTAATAAATTTATTTAGGTCAATTGGAATGGATAGAGATGAACTTGAAAAAAGGCTTTATCAATGGAATGAGAAAAATACGCCTCCTTTGAAGCAAGGCATAATTAAAAATCAATTAAAAGTAGCATATAAAGGAAAAACTCTAATGCCTCCAAATTGCAGAGAATATTATCAAGGGGTAGGAGTTTGCAACCCAGATAGTTTTTGCAGGTTAATTAAAAATCCTGTAAACTATGTTGTGAGGAAGAGTTTTAATTCCTCGAAAAAAGATTTTAAGACAAAGAAGAAAAAACAAGACGAATCCAAAACCCCCAGCAACTTACCAAAAAACTCAACATAAAATTTGTCTACAACAAATTTTAAAAACAACATTTAACTTTAGATAATATGGAAAAAAAGGTGTTTTTATTTATTTTAGTCTTAGCTTTAATATTTACCATCCCTTTAATATTTGCAGCTCAAGAAGAGATTGATAATGCTTATGCTTGTCTCGAAGATAAAATAGATGAAAAAACATGCGATAGCCTTTCTGTAACTGAAAAAATATTTTCATCACTTGCAGTTAGTAGATGCAGTAGTGAACTTAGAGCAGAAGCAAAGGACGGAGAATGTTGGCCAGAAGCAAGTTGTGATCTTAAAACAACTGCTCAGGCAGTTTTAGCTTTAGAAACTTCAGCTGCAAAAGATTGGTTGATTAATCAAAACGGAACTCCTTCTGAAATAACTTGGTATTTACAAATAGAACCTAATTCAGCATCTACATGCAATATTAATTATAATTCAATGAACTATGATATTGAAATCGGAGAAGACAAAAAGATAAATTCTGCAGCAGGAAATTGTTTGTCTTTAAGTTCTTCAGGGTATTGGTTAGAAATAAATCCTGATTGTTATGAAGAGGAATTTGAAATTTCATGTGATGAAGATTTTATAACAAATTTATTGTTTAAAAGCGATACATCTTCTACAATTCATGTTTCAGAAAAAACTTCTTCTGCTACTGGGGGGGGAACAACAACAGAAAAAGTAAGTTCATTTTGTTTTATTGATTCAGGAGCTTGCGATTATGAAGGAAGTTTGTGGGCCACATTAGCTTTAGATTTTATGGGAGAAGATGTTGCACTTTACATACCTTATTTGATTACAATGGCAGACGCAAATAATGAATTTTTCCCAGAACCTTTCTTATATATTTTAACAGGATATGAAGATTTTCGTTACGATATTTTTGAAAAACAAGATAATAATAATGGATATTGGTCTATTTCAGGAGATAAATATTATGATACTGCTTTAGCACTTTATCCTTTTATAGGTGATACTTTTAATCAAAAAGAAGAAGCTAAAGAATGGCTTCTTGATCAACAAGAAAGTGACGGATGTTGGAATTCAGGAAATATTTTAGATACTGCCTTTGTTTTACATTCTGTTTGGCCAGAGCTCTCTCCTACAAAAAGAGAAGTAGAATGTGGTGATGGAATTATTGAAGGAGATGAAGAATGTGATGGTTCTGATTTAAATGATGAAACTTGTGAAAATCAAGGATATGTTGAAGGAGGGGATTTAGATTGTTATGCTGCTGGAACAGCAAATGAATGCATCTTTGATACAAGTGGGTGTATTGGAGAAAGAGATTGTGAAGAGGCAGGTTATTCTTGTACGTCAACTGAGAATTGTACTGGAACTGAAATTTTAGGTTATGTTTGCACAGACGCAGGAGATATTTGTTGTGATGAAGGAGATATTTGGCGTGATGAATTAGGAACATGTGTAGAAAAAAATGGGATTATTTGCACTTATTCTGAATCTTGTACTGGAGAAAAAACAACTAATGTTTCAGATTTAAGGACAGGGGAAGAGTGTTGTTTAACAGGAGTTTGTGAGCTAGGTTATGACGAGTTTGATTGCGAGGATGCAGGTTATCATTGTATGTATGAAACAGCATGTATTGATGCAGGAGGAAATGTTCGGGATTATACATGTTTAAGTTTGTTTGATGTTTGTTGTAATGTTCTAGAAATACAAGAAACTTGCGCAGAAGCAGGAGGAAAAATCTGTACAGGAGGAGAAGAATGCACAGGAACTACTTTAGAATCAGCAGATACATATTATTGTTGCTTTGCTGAATGCGAAGAACCCGGAGAACCCGGAGGAACAGAGGGTTATACTTGTGAATTATCTGGTGGGTTTTGTGAATATGAATGTGAAGAAGGATATGTTCAAAGTTATGACTATGATTGTGAATATTATGGAGATCTTTGTTGCATGCCAGAAAATAAGCCAGGACCAAATGCTTTATTTTATATTTTAATTGTTTTAATTATATTAATAGTTCTTGGAATTGTGTTTAGAACTAAATTAAAAGAGTTTTGGTTTAGAATTAAATCTAATTTTAAAAAATCACCTCCTCCAAGAAGAAGTTCAGGTTCAGGATTTCCCCATATCTCTTTAACTCCTAAAAGAAGAATAATGTCAAGAAGAGTTATGCCTGCTGTTCATAGACCTGCCCCAAAACCTGCCCCAAAAAGACATTTACAAGATCATAGTGAACTTGATGAGGTTTTAAAGAAATTAAAAGCAATGGGAAAATGAAAAAAACAATTCTAATTTTACTGGCCTTTCTAATATTAATATTACCTTTGATGTCAGCAGTTGAAGTTGATATGAAAACAGAGTTTAGTCAGGGTGAAACATTAATGGCAGAAATCTCAGGAAACTTTTTAGAATATCTTGAAAAAGAAAATATCTTTTTTTATAGAGAACATGTAAAAATTCCTTTAGATTACGACATAGCAAAAATAGACGACAAATATTATGTCTATGCCCAATTAGGGGATAAAACGCCAAACAATTATTCTTTAAGAATTGAAAATGTAAGGTATATGCAAGGAGTAAATATAGTTGAAGAAGACATTATAAAAAATTTTGTAATTACAGATGGCTTAGCTGATTTTAAAGTGAATCCAGGATTTATAATTGCAGATGAGGCTTTTGCAATAGAAGTTCAAAATTTGAGAAATTTTAAAATAGAAATAGACATTAATGAAAATAAAACCTCAACAGGAAAAAGTTTATTTGAATCATTGTTTAGTTTAGGAACATTTGAATCAGACATTGAATTATTTTCAGGAGAAATAAAAGATTTAGAATTTGATTTAGGAAATGAAACTTCTTTTAATTTTATAGAATTAAAAACAGAAAATATAACTTATAAAATACCTGTTTATGTTTTTGTGATAGAAACAACAACAGAAGAAGAAGATGAATCAGAAGAAGAAACAACAACAGAAGAAGAAGATGAATCAGAAGAAGAAACAACAACAGAAGAAGAAGATGAATCAGAAGAAGAAACAACAATAGAAGAAGATGAAGAAACAACTTCTGACTCTGAAGAAAAGGAAGATGAAATAAAAATAGTTTCAACAAAAACTTGTGCAGAAGAAAACGGGACAATATGTGGAGATAATAAAAAATGCAATGGCACTATAATTCAAGCAAGAGACGCAACCTGTTGTTTAGATACTTGCCAGGTAATTAAGAAAAGTAACACAGGAAAAATTCTTGGTTGGTCAATGGTTATAATTATTTTGTTAATTGTAATCTGGTTCTTTAAAGTAAAATACAAAGGCGCAAAAAAAGAAATTAATTTATTAAATATAGCTAAGGGGAAAAAGTAATTATTTTAATCTGTTCTCAATTAATTTTGGAACACAATCTGAAAATTTTTCAATTATTTGGAATTTATTAAATAAATCATTAATTGTTTTTTCATCTTCACTTTCTATTTCTATACTTCGCCCCAAATACTCTAAATCCTCAATAAAGAGATTTGAATCTTTAAACCTATATTGTGAACCTGTTCTATGAAACTTAAAATATAATTTATAATCTTTTATTTTGTTTTCAGCATCATTTAAATTATCAAATTCTTCTTTTAAGATCTT
>Ga0307928_10001115_pt1 | contig 20243 bp, 23 predicted proteins | sample AceLakmetagen232_FD_201815 | JGI IMG/M metagenome (GOLD analysis project Ga0307928, IMG submission 201815) | Saline water microbial communities from Ace Lake, Antarctica - #232 | ecosystem: Environmental > Aquatic > Non-marine Saline and Alkaline > Saline | place: Antarctica: Ace Lake... | reverse complement strand
CAAGTGTTAAAACATTTTCCATATCTACTCCTTTATTTCTTTACCATCTTGATGAACTTCAATAAAGCCAGCAAGACAGTTGGTTCAACAGTCAGCTCTACAGTAGAGGGTATCTCGACCACATCAAGCACGATTTCAACTTCCTTTGACATCAGCTCATTGTATTCAGCAACGAACTTCGGGAAGCTCTCACTTTGAGGATTTACCTTTATTTGCTGTGGATTATCAGGGTTTTTTTCACCATAGGTTTGGACTAGTCCATTGCGAACCTTCTCAATGATTCCTAACTGGACATCCAGTTTAGATGCCAGCACCGCCAACCCATAGCTGACTGCAAATGGTGGCTTTTCCGCCAGTAGTTTCTGGAGTGGTTCCTTTGCATTAAAGATTTCTCCATTTTTTAGTAACATCATTCCCTCCGTTTTATTTTAGTGGGGGGTTTAAGCCCAGCCACCCCCCGAAGCTTTAGATTCCTATGTGGTGGTGCCGTCAGCGTAGACTCTGATATAGAGCTTATCAGCTCCGTTAATACAGGTGAGAGGAACGCTGCCGACTACCGCAGCGGTATGCACACCAGCGATGTACCCAATTCCAGCCTTGCTGTTTATCTCGAACAGGGCATCGAGCACATCATTTGCCGTTGCCATGTTCAGATTCCACAGGGTTAGGATACGTGGGTCTGAATCGAGGATGCACTGGTATTTCTGGAAAGCAACTACAGCAGTGGTCAGGGTTGCACCAGCATCCCAGATACCATCGTTACGTAGGAACACGTAACCAGGGATTTCAGCCGCATCACCCAGGTTTGCCCATGTTGAGGACAGAGAAGCTGAACCCCCTACTAGCCCCGTGATGTTAATGTTGACTTCTATTAGACCTTGACCATCTGGAGTGTTAGGAGTCGCCCAATCACCCGCGAGTTTGAATATCCTGTCATTATCTGCGATGACTGAGAAGGAGTGGCTGATGTAGTTCTCTGCAATACTCTGGACTAGATACTTGGCATAGTGCACACCGGCGACAACCATGCTGGTTTTCAGAGTGTGCATATCAGCAGAGAGCAGCTTGCCAATAGCAGGCGTAAGACCTGTTATTAACATGAACTTACCATCGCTGTCGAAGTCGGCAATGCCCGCTCCACTGGCACCAAGATATATGAAGCCAGCGTCCGAACCCCAAGGTGTTATTGTTGAACTGGTCTGGAATACCATCTCCCCTTCGAGAGAGTAGTAGGCTCCACGCCCAGCTCCATCAGGCAAGCGTATCTCGCCGTTGACACCTGATAGGAGACCTACGCTCCCACCGGTATCGTTGCAGTCCACGTAGCCTTTAAGTCCATTAGCCCAGCCCCCCAGCAGCACATCGGTTATCAGCTTTGACTCCAGGGGTCTTCCTGTGTCGCCCGGTGTAACCCATGTCTCAAAGAAGCCCAGGTCGCCTAACGGGATTTCGCTGTGAAAAAGCAGCGTGCCTACGACATGCTCCACACCCGTAGTACCCCTCTGCGCCCGGGTCACGGTGAGCGTCTTGCTGACTACGGTAACAGCCGTAACCCAAACACATTCCGCAGTGCTCTTTGAGTCATCAAGAATAGCCATGAATGGGGCAGTAGGAATATCAGTAACGCTTTCAAGCACTATGGAAGTGTCGTCAGTGTCTATCTTGGTCGTGAGACGGGATTGGAATTTTGGTAGTAAGTGTGTAACTGTATCCATTTTACTTTCTTTCCTCCTTTCCTAGATTTTCTTAGGCTGCATCGTATAGTCTTAGGGCCAGTTCAGGGGTCAGGGTCTTGAATCCACAGAGAACTGAGAAGGTGATGACGTTCTTAAACTGTGAACCCACATAGTCGTAGACTACATTGATGGTCAGGCCCTTGTAGTTCATGGTGGCACCCTTCGCTCCACCTATCGGCGGGGCTATAGGAGCAGTTACCATCGCAAAGGCGTTCTTGTGGAACATCAGGTTCTCCATACTGGTGGCGACTGTCTTCTTGAAGGTAACTACCTCAGTGCCAATTGGTGTTGCAACCTTCAGGTCCGGGTAGAAGCTGATGGTAGCTGTAGCGCCACCAATCGCAGCATCCGCCGTTACCACATACTTCTGGTCGTCACCGGCTATGGTGAAGATTGTACCATCGTAGATTGTCCCAGCAGCACCGAGATTACTTACCAACATGCTCGTAACACCAGCGAGAGAAATTGCAGCCGTTCCAAATTCATCGGCAGCGATACTGGCATGGGTAACATGGTTCTGGATGTTCTGGTTCTCAAAGAAGTCATAGCCAAACTTGTGGCCTAAAGAAGCCTCTTTGAGAGGTTTGGTTTCGCCCACCTTATCAATTTCATGGAAAGCAGGCAGAGCAAGCAGGGCAGCAGTCGTGAGCGGAGACATGACCCCATACCTCTGGGCACCAAAGGGCATTTTGTTGAGAACCATGGTTCTCCGAGCATCCAGTAAGTCGGAGACGGCGGTTGCGTCAGTGGTGTCTGAATAGTAGGGAACATCCTTGTAGAGCTTGCAGAGCCTCACGTCCAACTCCTGAGCGATAGCCTGCACCGCAGGTTCAACTATTTGGGTATTGAAACTCAGAATGTCAAGCGTAAGGTCTGTTGCCAGGATTTCCACCGGCACAACTATGATTTTATCCAGCAGAACATCTGTATAGCTCTCAGTGATGTTCTGATATTCCCCGGTCAGGTCGCCAGCAAACTCAATGGCGGTGAGAACAGCGGGTTTTCGTATCCTTACGGTATTACCTACTTTACGGAACTCTTTGGCATAGTCCCTGTAAACTAACCCGGCCATCATTAAATTGTTTAGAAGTGTGGGTAGTGCCAGTTTAGCTACAGCCTGTGGGGTTATGAATGTATTACCCATTTTAGGTTTCCTCCTTAGTTATTATGAGGCTTTTCCCAAAGCCTTTTCCACAGCAGCTATAGAGCTTTTCTCTACGCTCTCTGTGGTAAGGGCTCCAGCTCCACCACCAGCTCCCTCGCCCGAGTCAGGGATAAATTCGCTTTCCTCTTCCCCACCTTCTCCGCCTTCCTCTCCGGTTCCTTTAGGCTTAGCAGCAGCGAGTTTCCCAGCGACTTTCTCAAGTATCTCGGGGTCGCTGATACCAAGTGACTCCAGTTCCTCAGTTTCCAGGCCATGTTTGGCAGCAAGATAGGCAATGGATACCACGCTTTTGTCTTTATCAACTTCAGCGCGGTCCGCCTTTAATTGCCCCTCACGTCTGGCGTAGTCTGATTCCTTGGCTTCAACCTCTCGCTCCCGCTTTGTTATACCTTGTTCCCGTTGATAGGTTCGGAGTTGGTCAGGGTCTCCCCTTGCATCTGCGAGACGGGACTCATCTCTTTCTCTCTCAAGTGAGTCCAATCTACTTGTAGTAGACTGAAGTTGCTCTTTGAGAGTGTCCCTTTCCTGCTCTGCTGTCTTCTGTAGCCTTCCAGCCTCCGATTTAGCATCGCTCTGGATTTTTGAAATGTTAGCAGCAGTGTAGAGCTTACCCTTGTCCTTTGAAGTAGTCCCACTCTTGCTGCCAGAAGACTGTCCGGCATTACCCGAAGATGTGTCCTGTGCAGTTCCCTTGGGTTCGTCCAGCATTTTGAAAAACCTCCTTAAATGAAATATACCCGCCTTAAAGATTTGACGGGTATGAAATAATCCCTTATGCCATCCTCTACTTACTCTTCACTTCTTCTACCCCCTTGACAGATTTGAATAAAAATGTTAATATTTTTTGGGTTGAAAAAACAGCCTTAAGAACTTAAGATAACTTAAGGAAGATGTGGAGTTTGGATGGTCAGATTCCTCTCTCCAAAAGGCTTGGGGATTGAGCAAAACCCAAGAAAGTTGGGGAGATAGTTTAACCAAGCTCAAAGAACACCTAACCCTTACTTGATTTTTAACTATCTTGACAAGATGTGCTATAATTTAGTTATGAGAACAAAGAAGCAACGGATAATTGATCTAATACTTAATTATAAAGTCCTTGCGTCTCTTCTTATTTTATTTGTAATATATTTCCTTGCCTCTTTACTCGGTATCATTCCCGAACCTTTTGCCTATCAACCTACCGCAGTCCCTTTCCCTTGATGTTCTAAGGCACACATTCAACCCCTAAAATAGTTCCTTAAACCCCCTATCCCTTCCTTCCACTCTCCAGCATCGTGCCGAATTTCTCATGCAGCCACATATCAAGGTCAGAGTGTCTAGCCTCAAATTCCCTTCTCCCTTGCCCCAATGGTAAATCCTTCCACATCTTGTAAAGCTCAAAGACTTTGCGTGTTGGCACTTTTTCCAACTCTCGTGGCTTCCATATCTTCCGCCCTAGCATAGTTTTGTAAAATTCAGGGTGTTCAATTAAGAACCAATCATCCTCATACCACAGGTCATACTTCCAATCTGTTGGCTTTTTCAATGCCGGGCCACTATACCATTCAACATAAGTGTCAATCAGGTTTTCAGGAAAGTCTTTTTGATAAGCGTCTCTCCTATATCGCAAAGTTTTATACTGTTCGGAATCCTCATCTAAACCTTGCATCTCCATATTGAGGCGCAAGGCTCTCTCATCCCAGTCACTACCATCATCAGTCAGTAGTTCTTGGTCTAATGCCCACTTGAAGGTTTCGGGATGGTCAATTAACCAGAGTTTAACTTCAGAACTGCCGGCACTGAACTCATCTACCAGCTTACCTCGCTCAACCCATCCCTCAATCACATCATCGGAGGCTCCATGCTCTATAGCCTCTATCCGCCTCATATCGGCTACCCACTCAGGATTGTCAGCCTTTAATTTAGCCCTGTCTTCGTCTGTTTCAAGGGCATCATATTGGTCAGATAGTTCCCTGCCCTTAATCTTTAACTCAAGAGCTCTAATGGGTGTTTCTACAAGTTGCCTCCCCAAGAACTCTCGCAAGTCATTATCTTGAACCAATAGAAGTTGGACTTCCCAGCTATTAGCGCTAAACTCCTCTAACATCTCGTTATACTTGAAGTAGTTTTCAACCGAGCCTTCAGGTGGTAAAGTTATTTCAGGTATGGCATTATTAGGTATATCGAGCTCTTTGAGAAGTCTATTGAACTCGTTATATGCCTCAGGAGTAAGTATCTTTGCCTGACCACCTATGACTAGTAAAGCATTGTCTGCCGGGTTAGCCTTCAGCCATTCATTGCGGGGATTAACTTTAAGCTCAGGGTGTTCTTCAAGAAACGCATCCTTACCCTCAGCCTCAAGATATTTAACAAGCAGGGTGTATTGCTGGCGGGTCACATTGCCCAGATATGCTTTAGGGTATAGTTTATCGTATTCCTTTAATTTCTCCAGGCTGGTTATCTTCTCCCTGGCTTTCCATTGCTGATAATAGTTGATTATTGTATCGCCATTATCCTCGGTATTTATCTTGTGAAGTGATGTGTTCGGCAATATGTCAGCCTTTGACCGGGCGGTCTCATATTCAGCCCATGCCTTGCTTTCCTTTGAGGATTTAGTGTCGTCAAGAACGTCCTGTGGTAAAACATTATCGAAAACATTACCTATATCTCTGAGCCAATCTTCAGTGTCGTATATCTGTAATTCCTTTTCAGTTAAAGGCTTGTCTTCCTGCCCCTCTTTAATCTCACCCAGTTTAAGGTTAAAATCCTCTACCTTCTCCTCGGCGTTTTTCTCAGGTGGCTTTAATGCCCACTCACTGAACAGGAAATCCTTAATCTCAAGTTCTTCACCCTTCTCAAATTTATGCCGTATCAGTTTGGAAAGCTGAACAAAGTAAGGGGTAGGTAATCCTGTTACCTGCCCTGTTGCTTTAGCAAGATATTCTACAAGGGCAGCCATATCATCTACGGAAATATCCTCAAAGGGGTCTAGCCCCTGCTCTATCATCTTCTTGGCTTTCAGGAATATCATCTGGAGGTCTCTGCCTGTTTGAGCCACTGGACTTATCTGATAATCAAAAGGCTGGTCGGTAAGCCATCCCCACATAGATTGAACTAACTGACCACCTATTAGTATAAAGTTAAGCGGGCCGAGTAGCCCTGCCCTTAATTGTCTCTCAGGCTTCCACTGAAAGGCATCTGCAATATATTGAAACATCATCGGGAGAATACACCAGGTCAACAATATAGTAGAAGCTGCTTTTGCTCTACTTCCCCTGCCGTACTTGTAGTTCCTCAGATTATCGCTAACCATCCTAAAATACTTGTTCGGCTGATTCTGAAACATGGTCATTAGCTTTAACCATGAACCACTGTTCTGAATAGCGGACAAGGTATCTATACCGAATGAAGGCTGAGTCCTGCCGGTAGTATCCTCAGCGGCTTGTATGGCTAACTCCTGAGTAAGTCCTTGATTTAATCCTGCTTTATATTTCGCCCACATTCCCTGGGTAACAGCGAAAGCATCACCCAACCTGATTTGGAGCAGAAACCAATCCGTCAGTTTGCCCTGCCCGGATATTAGTTTCTTACCGTGTTTCTGCATGGCAGCACGGATATCACGTTCAAACCCTGCATCCATCCTTGCCCGGAACATCTCAGAATTGTTATAAAGAAATCTGAAGTTAGTGACCGGGTTACTCCAAAAGTCAGCTATACCGCCTACAAACTCAGTAGTTTTCATTTCAGAGACATAGCCAAACAGCGATGGTATCTGCTTCAACATAATAACTGGCTTAATCGCCAGAATAGATTTAGTAAAGTTCCTCCTGAGAAAGTCAGCAGCACGATTGGTCGCGGCTGTTTCTATCCCACCTCCCGCCATCTGATTCAGGAAAGTGTCTATTAGTTTCATCACTCCCCGACCGTGATACTGCTCTATCGCCAGTCTAATATCTTTGTTCCCGAACACCCTCCGCATGTCTCGCATTGTAGTGGCCCAAGCTTTGAAGTGTTCCATTTGCTGTATGTGATTGCTAAGAAGCTCAGTAGCACCATTGAACTTTATGGGGCGCCTACTCTGTTGCCTTGCCTTGATACTCTGAGCGGTTACACCGGCGAACCTTTGGGCATCCTGTAAGGTCAAGACACTCTCATGCACATCGGCTTCAAAGTCCCTGAATCTGGGCGAGTACACAGAGTTCTTTGGCATATCTATATTATAGAGTTCCCGATAGACTTCGCTGATGTCAGTGTAATAATCTTCATAGAACTTAAATATAGAGTTGGCAAGTGCCTTCTCCTTAGCAGAAAGATTATTAGTTATCGCATCCTTAACCTTTTGAGACCATCCCATGCCAACGTCAAAGGCGCCATCAAGGGTAGAATCCTGTACCTGCATATATTTAGCAATCATCTGGTCTCTTGTCATCCTTAATTCAAAGGTGGCAGCCCCAGGATGATTCTCTTTATAAGCCTCAGTAAATTCAAAGACACCCAGATTAACTTCTTCCCCAAGAGTATTAAGAGTCTGGTTAATATCGCGGTTGCCCTTTACCTCATAGACCTCGCCGACCATTCTTTTAACATCATTGAAAGCAACTTTAGTGCCATTCACCTGTCGGTTTGTAGCCCTATGGACTTTTGACACGAGTTGGCTTATCACACTCTGATACGGCTTGGAGGTCGGGTCTAGCTTGCTGAGTTTATCGGCAAGGTTATCTATACCATATTGCCAGTTGGTGAACGTATCCCACCAACCTGTTTTGGCTACCAGTTCCCCTGTAGGGACAGCACCAATACCTGTCTTTAACCCAGCTCCACCGGTGAGAATATTACTAATATCAGAACGGATAGCTGCAATCTTTGACTTCTCCGCTTCCTGCTTGGCTTGTCTATCTGACCTGCCTATTGATTCCAATATCTTGATATACTCTAAAGTATTTGCTAATTCCTCAGCGGACATGCCATCAATGCCGGCGAAGTTCAGCATCTCGTTATCATTAAGCATCTGTTCGTAGTCAAGTTTGCCCTCTTGATATGCTGCACTATTCTCTGCCATCTTATCCCGGGCAACGTCTCTATCAAGTTCAAGGTTATGGTTGAGAACATCAAACCGACTTTGGGTTTCAGGTGTGAACTTCCCCTTTAATATGTGGTCTTTAATCTTCGGTCTGGCTTTCTTAATCGCCTTACGAATCTCAACCTTTAATACTTTCTGTGCATTTAACTCAGCGAATTCCTGAACCCTGGCTATCTGTATCTGAAGTTGAGCATCAGTCTTAACCCTTGCTACTGATGTAATATACTTACCCCTGACATTAGGGGGTAGGTTTTCCCTAACATACCTTGCCAGTGATACCTTTGTTTGCTCCCTGTCTGCTAATTTCTTTGACCATATCTCAGACATCTTAGCGAGTTCGCCGAGTTGCCTATGTATCTCATCTTCTATAGGTGCTTCCTCTGTAGGTTTGAGGGCTTCTGGTAGTGCTTCTACAGGTTTCGCTAGAGTTGCTTTAGCCTTCTCATAAACCCTCATCATCTCATCAAGTTGTTTGGTGGTTCTGTCAGGGAACTTGTTTTCGCTAACAGCCCCGTGATATGGTAAGGAGCGGTTGCCCAATTCATCGGCTACTTCTTTAATGAGACTGTCTATCTGTTCGGGGAATTCCGCCACATCCCTTTCCGCCCCTAGTCTCGCTAATTCTATCTGTAATTCTGGTTTAGTTCCCTCGCCTTTAGGAAGCCTGCCCTTCGTTGCCAGCAAGCCTTCTATTTCCGAGATGCGGTTTACAGTTTGTGCTTCGTTATACTTTACCAGTTTGAGGTAGTCCTCCATCTTGGCTTGAGTAACTATACCCTTGCCCAGAGGTCTAACTTCTTTAGCAGGAACTCCAAATGCACCAGCCTGCAAGCCAGCTTCGGGCATACCAGCTTCGGCTTTGGGGACTTCCTTCACATCCTTAATAGCTTCCGTCTCTACTTTATCAAAGACATCCTCGGTTATATTATCCCGTATAGTATCATATGACGGGCTTTCTCCAGCCTCTTTCTTTAACGACTCTCTTATTTTCCTTACGGAGGATACACCAACCTGCCCAATTCCGCCCATTACCGTTGTCAGGAGGAACGTCTGCGGGGCTATCTCTTTGAAAGCCTCCACCCAGCTTATTCTCTCGGCTCTCAGGCCAGCGTCTACTTCTATGGCGGATTGCCCCTTCTGAGTTATTGTTTCCGTCAGTAGTTCCTGCCCATACAGGGCAGTTAGTTTCGTTATAATCTTGGTGGCTATATTCTTCCCGACTACTTTACCTAGAGGCAAAGTCAGTATTTTAGCAAAGGCTAGATTACTAACGGCTTCTGGTATTGCCTCCCAAAGCCCATACGCCCTTGCCTGCCCTTCAAAGCCATCCTTTAGCCCCTGCTCTTCCGTAGCAGTCAGACCCCTGCCTGTTGCCGCAATCATCTCCTCATTCTTTAGTTCCAGATATTCCTGCATTATCTGGTATGAGGTTATATTGTAGGCGACCACACCCGAAGCGCCGGAGCCGATTAGCCACGCTGCCACTCTCGCACCTGGTACTGGCAGAAGAGCTACTGGTAGACCAGCACCAAGCCCAGCACCCATTGAAGTTATTGAGAAAGCCATATTCTGAGGTAGCGTAGCCAAATCCGTTGGGCTTATCGGCAGATTCCACTCACCATAGTTCGCTTCCAGTTTCGCTGTAAATTCTTCTATGTCAGTGTGAGCTTCTTTAATAAACTCGTCAGCCCAATCCCTGTCAACAACACTTGCTCCCCCTATCCCCTGGATTGCCTGAAGAACAGATGCAGCTATTTGCTTTGGTAATTTTGTTAGCCCTTCCCCGAGGAGGTTAATAAGATTCCTACCCTTCTCAGCTTCCTTATCAAGAATAACCTGTCTCTCTTGTGGGCTTAACGTGGGGAGTTCTTCGCTGGGGTTAGCAGGCATGCCGTACAGTTCCCATTGGTCTGCATATAATTTACCGCCAGCTTTGCGGTAAGCCTGAAAAGTCGCTACCCGTTCCTGTCTCTCTCCATAGTTCTTAACAGGCGGGGCAGGATTAAAACCTAATTCCGCCTGAAGAATTGCACGCCTCTCTCCTACCGTGGGGAATTCACTCAGAGTTGCAAATAATTCATTGATATACTCCTCGCCTGCTCCCATCATCTGCAATATAGCTTCAGTGTCTTCAGTCCTACCAACCTCTCGGAGACTGGTCAGAAATTCCTCTTGCGCTTGTTCAGCTCTTATTCGTTCAGGGACAGGCATATCCTCAGAGATTGCCATACCAGTAAGCACCGCTTCAACATCTTCCTGTGGGAATACTTTACCGAAGATTCCCTCTAGCTTTAGCTGTCGCTGATATTCCCGATAAGCCTCCTCCTCTACACGCTGCTCAGGGGTCAGTCCTCTCTCCACTGGTAGTGTCGGGATGGACCTTAAATATTCCTCTTCCTCAGCCTGCATCTGCTCAGGGGTATGTCTATTCCCTTCAGGGTCAACCCATATCCCTTCTTCCGTTTGCTCCCATCCTGTAGGGCTGATATAGCTTACTCTGGGTTCGCCACCGCCAACCGGTGGCACTACTTTAAGTGTCCATCCAGGCTCTAGACGAAAAGGCTCTCCTGTCTCAGTAACAAGCGCCATACCCCTTACCTCTTCAGGTGTAAAGAACTGAGGCGCAGTGGGAATTGTTGGAGGTTTGATAGCTTTCTTCTGCTTCACTGCCTCAGTCAGCTTGGGAACTAGCTTTCTGGTTTCCTCCAAAGAGGTCCCGTAGCGTTGTAGTAATTCGGAAATACCACTCATACCTGTTGCTCACCGGGCTTTTTAATCTTCCTCCCTGCCTTATCTAGCAGGGATTGAAGCACATTTTGACTCTGACTTTCCTGTGGCTTCTGATTTAATATCCCTCTCATTTTCTTTTCGTGGTCTTCAATCGTGAATTTCATCCTTCAGTTTCTCCCAAACAGATTTAATAAGTTCAGAGCGGAATTTATAAGATGCAAATATTAGAGTAAAAAGAACAATGGTTAACTTAATGCAATTCCACCTTGACATCATTCCTCTCCTTCACTTTCTCTCGGTTCGGCTTTCCTTGCTGACGACCTGCCCCCACCTCCTGAGAATAGAGGCACCATTGGTTGAGGTTTCTCCGCTTCCTCTGGCTTTGGTTGCTGACCAGCAGTCCCAGCCAGCATCTGTTTAAGGTTCATACCCATCTCGGCTGACATTAGCTCTGCCTCAAACCCAGCATTCTTATCGCCCCTCTTGGCCATCTCCAGTAATCCCTTGATTGTCCTGTCCATCTTGATAGCTGGACTTATTCTCTCCGCCTCTTCCCAGCGCAGTTGCCTTTCATCGCCATCCGGGTCTTCCCTCTGTAAAATATCACGCCTCTTGGCTTTATCGGGTATCAAGTTCCCTGCCGCGGCTGCCATTGAGAAGCGAGCTACATCTACCTTCGGCGACTTGATGAAGTATTTGAAAGCGACCTCATACTCACCTACTAGCTTGCGGGCATCAAATGTCCTCTTATGACCTCTTGAGCCAATCTCCACGCTAGTAGCACCAGTCTTTATAATCTGGTCTATAATCATTTCGGCTAGTTGCTGCTTGAGAAGACCACGAGCACCAAGCCTTGGCAAAAATACCTGGTCCCTACCCTCCCCAATCTCTATCAAAGCGACAGCCGATAGCTGAAAATTAAGCGTCCCCATGTCAATACTGGATAGGCTTCCCCTCTCTTCTCTCGTCTCTATTATTGAGTGCAGAAGATAGGCACTCCGTTTAAGCTCTCCATAATTAACCGGTTCAGAACCGCCTTGAATATCGGCTGCCGTTACTGAGCCCGGCGTTGTAAGGTCTTTATGAGTAGGTGGTGTTGCCTCTGTCCCTTCTGTGCTCTTCCACAGTAGCGCATTGTCAAGAGCCTTCATGTTCAAGCTCTGTATAATGCTAACCAGCCTGTTCAACTCAGGCACAAGGTCGCGGATAAGGAAGAAGATTGACTCTCCCTGACGGGCAAGGCTGCCAGCATCTGCCAGCAAAGACCCCATTGGCACTATCTGAATAACAACAGGCGGATACCCGTAGGGGTTTTTCTGTTCGGATATTTGCTCCTCCCCTATCCAAACCTCGTTGTGGTCTTTATCCCAGACATCAAGAACTATAGCGGACTCGTCCTTAACACTAGCTTTGGGATATGCAACTTCAATTATGTCCTTGCTTCGTGTAGTCTCGTAAGCTCCCCAAGCCAAGCCATCAACCCCCATCCCATAGTAGGTATAGCGCCTATCCCAGGGTACTATATCGGCAATAAGGGTCTTTGTCTTCTTATCTATCCTGAAGTAACACCGGGCAGCACCCCCTCCGCGCCGGCACATCTGTTGGTCAAAGAAGGGATTTAGCGGGAATCTACCCTGTCTTACCAGCCGAGAGTTAGCGGCGGCAAACGATGCCCTTATCATGTCTTCTATGTATGCCGTGTCCAAGTTCTTATCGTCAGACTCCACCACCACCTGCTCCGTGGCACTACCTAAAGAGGATTCTACATTAGCCGCGAACACAGCCGGGTCATTCAAGGTAACACTGATGCTATTAGGGACAGCCTTGCCGTTTACATCCTCTAGGGCATATTTAGTTAGCTCCACTAACTCCCTGTCTGCATCCATACGATCGTAGAGTTCGCTAAGCTCAGCCTTCTTATTCTCAACTAACTTCTTATAGTCAGCCATAATATATCTCCTATCTGTCTGAGTGAACCGTTACCGGTGCCTTCCCTTTAATCACAGTCTCCGGGGTAAAGTCACTGAGGATATACCTGGCACAGGCACATAGATGGAACTGGCTTTCGTCCTGTATCTCATCTGTCATCACACCGTTAGTGTCCCTCTTCCAGAGGCAGTTCATTATCTCCTCAAGATAGTGGTATAGGTCATTGAAGATAAAATACTTGTTGAGCTCCATTAGACCGATAACCTTGTCCACTTGGGGCAACACCCGGTGAATCTTTGGCTCTTGTATCGGCCAGCCGTGGGCAGTATAGCCTTGCCTTATCTCATCTTCCTGATGACTACCACCAGCTCGCTTTAATACAGTCGTCCCATCAGTAATCGCCTTGAATTCCTCCACATGCTGTGCAGTTGAGTAGCCTGGCCCAGGTAGATATTCGTGGTAAGCGTAGAAATACCCAGTAGCCGGGTCTTGGGCTATGAACAAAGCGGCTGGATTAGCACCACCGAAGTCGTGTCCTGAAAAACGAAGCCACTCTTTAGGTATAGGGAAGCGTGGTATCTTGCAGGTAGCCTCGTTGAACTTCCCATAGACTAACTGGCTGGTTTGTAATGGGTCATCCTCAGCCAGTATCTCCTGGCGGTAGGCTCCCTGGGTCATGTCCTGTGTTATCTCCCCCAGTGCCTCTTTGCTGATATGAGGGTTATCATAAGAGCTGAAATGGAAGGCTTGCCACCTACCTGTTTTATCCTCAAGAGCCTTCGCAAACATCTTGGCAGCATGGCGTGGGTCCCGAGCCTTCGATACTCCAGCACTCCGCAACGATGGAGGAGTATAGATAAACATTGCATCCCCGTTGTTATCCAGTAGCATAGGGGCACCGACTACCTCCCAGGTATCCTCATTCATAAGTTGGTATTCATCAAGCACCAGGAAATCTGAATAGTCACCCCGTAAAGTATCGGCGTTCCAAGCAGTCTTCCCTTTAATACGGTTCTTAGAACCTTCCCTCTCTATAGTGTGCTCAGTCTCATTCTTCTTATATATGCCAGCATCTATAGGCTCTGCCAGTGCTCTCTTGACCTCAAACCACCAAGTTTCAAGCTGGTCACTGGTAGGGGTAGCGTATAAAGGGCGAAGCCCCTCTAAGAATTTATCAACGCATATAGTGGCTGCAATGACTGTCTTACCGCCACGCCGTCCAGCCCTGACAGCCTTTCGCTTTGCCTTGCTGTTACGAATAGGCTCCTGTTTAGCGTGTGGCCGTCTTAGCCTGACAGTATATTCAGTCCCTATCGTCATACTTCACCCGCAGGGTTATCTCTCCCTCCGCTGCCACCGGCTGTGTTACCTTACCTTCTATCCTATCAAGCAGTTCACCGGTTATCTTAGCATTACCCCGGATTACATCTATCCATATTCGCTTGGCAGCTGCTTGTCTATAAGTTAGCCCCTCCCCCTTATCTTCAACCTCAAGCCACCGCTCCGGTGCAGGGTCATCTGCCATCTCCTTGAGAATACGAGTGATACTGTAGTCCTTTGAGGCGTGGTTATTGTTCTTAAGGGCTTTCTGCGCCACGACTATATTTTTGTGTGAATTAAGGGACATCCCTCTTCTATTTCCACTATGATTTAATTGCTTTTTAGTTGTTTCTTTCATCTATTTCCCTTCCCTTAGTGGCGCCACTCCCACCACCACAGAGCGACAGTAGCCAGCCAGGATAGAGGAAAGCGCCCCGTTCTCCGGTCGCGGTGAGCAGCTGGTAGGACACGGCGTTCAAGCATAAAGCCCAGACGCCTGACACCGAAGAGCGGCCACCTTACCATATTCCCCCATCCTCCATATAGAAAAGCCCACCCTTTTTCTTGGGTGAGCTAATTGGTCTAGGGCATACCTTGCCCTATTGCTCCTTAGAATATCACACAAAGCTATTCTTGTCAAGAAACTCTAACAATGAATACTAAATGACTTCATAATTCTATATTACCTTCTACTTCATCACCACCCCCTCCTGTAGAGTCTTTGCAGTCTCCACTTTGAAAAGCTCATCAGTTTTTCCTTCCCTCCTGAGATATATATTAAGGCGTCTTTAGCCTCCGTAGTCCGTAAATCTCTAATGTCCATTGGCTGGTCTCCGAAGCTGTCAATCTCCTCTACCAAAGACACGCCAGCCTTTCCTGTCTTGGCAAGGCGTTTCTTGATAACACCGATAACAAATGCTGGGGTAACAAAGGAACCCTCAGTCCTCACTTTCCTCTTGCCTATTGGAGCATCTGTATAGGTGGATTTCTTACCAGTCGTTTTCACCCACACACCGGTAATGTTGTGCTTCTTTTGGTATGCCGTCCTATCCTCTATGGGAGTCCAGTAGTCAGTCTCAAACTCACCAGGCATCGGCGGCCACTCCCCCTGCTCAAAGAATGAGCGGTTTTGAATCGCCCAGATAACCTGATGGGACTTAAAATTGAATAACCCATAACTGACCCAATATTCCACTTAATTCTCACCTATCAAGTATTTACCGGTGTCCTCCACGCTTTTCTACCGCCCTCTTGATTGTCCTCATCCCCACATTAAAGAAAGCGGCCAGCTCCTTTACTGTCTTACCGCCGGCGGCCAGCTCCCTTATTCTATCGTTCCTAGTAAACTTCTTTGCCCTGACTATGCCAACACCTCGCTTCTCCAATACGCACTTAGGGAAGGGACACTTGAGGCAGGATGAGGGACGACCCAAGTAATTTGTGGCCGCCTCACAGCCACTGTCAGCGCCGGCATACCCAACAGCATCAGTCGTAGTCTCCAGGAACTCCTTGTCTGCTTCATCCGTTGCGACTATAACCCCCCGGGGCCGGTGGTACTCCTCATAGTGATTAACCAAATCCTTGAACTGAGCGAAAGAGGCAAGACAGTATTCACAGTAAAACCTTAAACTCACTTCCACCCTACCCCCTTCGGATAATGGGGCCGCCTTGATAGCAATTTCATAATCTGGTCAAGGCTCTCAGGCTTAGGGTTATATCGTACATTCGGCGAGCCCGGGTCTTCTGGCAGGTCAAGCAGCTCCAAAGGATGATACTTCTTCTGCAGTTTCAGCAGCTTATTCCTGGCATCCTGAGAAATCAGCCGCCAAATCGGCCACTCTTCGTGGTAATCTACTCTACCCATAAAGCACTCTCCAACTCTTTATCTACTTCTTTTTCTGGCACTTTTCAAACCTTTATTTCATAATTTTTATGTGAGTGTATCTTTTTATGGCAAGAAGAGCAAAGCCACATAACATCGTAGGGAAAGTCGTAATCAGGATGATGTGCATTTATCCTGCAATGTGTCTTCCCACACATACCACATTTTAAAGGACGTACCAACGAACCTTTCCTAAGGGCATTAAGGACTTTCCATCTAGCCTTCATAGCCTTTGGATGTGCAGCCTGCCATAAAATTATAGCATCTTGATAACCAGAGCTTCTTTCCAGCCCATTCTCAGCATACCATTGTCTATAATAAGCAGCCTGCTTTTCTCTATATTCTGGGTTGCGACGACGCTCTTTACTCCGACAAGATGCACACTTCCCCTTATACCCCTTTTCAAATTTGCTAGGGTCAGTCGTACCGCAAAAACAACATTTATATAGTTTCACTCTCAATAAACCCCTTACTCTTTGGTATCATCGCTCCTGAGTTATCTGCTGATTATAAATCCCCACTCACTAATTGCACTAGCACCATCAAATCAACATTCCTCCCTGTTAGTTCAATGGAGTGGCTTATTATAAACCCCCGTAATGCCTCAGTAGTTATATGCCAGCAAGCCCCTCCATTCTTTCCTGGCTTGATATTAGAGTGCCAAGTCGCCTCCAGTGCGCCGCTATCAATCCACCCCTGAACTTTTTTATGGCCAACTCCCAATATCTCACAGACATCTTTCTTGGTGAACCAGCCATCCCTAATACGCCTTGAATACCCCAACCCCTTTGACTTCAACACAACTGCATTAACCGACCGGTGCAACCGCCTCGCTATAGTAATTGGCGAATACTGAGTTATCATCTCAATCAAGATTTCTATTTCCTTCTCTGTCCAGGCAGGGCTTTTGTTCTGTGAAATGCCCATCATAGCGACTTGCCCTTTGACAGCATTAAAGGTAATTTTATCTCCTGTCATATAGGTCAATTTATCAGCTATAAAGTGAGCCGATTGATTATGTCCGTTATAGTCCCTCCGGACAATATCCCGCTCATCATCAGCCCATTTGTGCTTATGAGCACTACCGCCTTTTCTACCAGCTTTAACTAGCATCGTTGTCATTCATTTCCCTCTGATAATACACTCTCAATAAACCCCTTACTCTTTGGTATCCCTTAAATCACTTCATTGCAGAAAAGCCACAGTTTCAAAGTCGCTAAATAAGTTTTGTTCTCCATTTCTCCCATGCCCTAGTTACAGCACCAGTACCAGGATATAAATCCACAAAGTCATCCTCAGGCTGCATCCCCAATAACTCAAAAAGCCAGTAACAAAACCCTATCGGCTTAACTCCCTTCATCCCCCTTTTTAAGGTGATGTTAGCAGATACCCAATCCCGAATAGTAGGTTGTTCTCTAGTGAAGCGTGTTCGTTTAGTTGAAAATATTACGGGTTCCCAAGCATATCCTGGGTTAACATTCGGCTTGAAAGAACAAAAAGGCTTTACCCAAGCAGCGACCCTAACTACACCACTCTTGGTTCTACCTTTGAGAAGGTAGTGATTGAGCAAAATGCCCAAACTGGGAGAGCTACAAGATAACGCCCATATTTCGTAATTCCATACTAAATCCTCAATCAGTTTATTATGGTCTATCTCTTGATGCTCTGGATAAAAATGAGAACACCCTAAATATGGTGGGTCTGCATATGCTACTTTCACTTATCTCCCCTCCTTTATCTCCACTCTCAATAAACCCCTTACTCTTTGGTATCATCGCTCCTCTTTATGCCTTCTGCCCATGTTTAATCCCATGTTCTTTTTTCTCAATCATCTTTATCGTACGTCATACTTGCCCACCTTATATTTCCTTTCGCAGTCCTCAAATCCGTGACCGCAACCGTGAACCATAGCGTCTACATATATCTGGTGTAATAATACTTCTAACCATTTCCAATGAGCCTCTGCTAATTCCCTTGCTTCTTCGTCAGTCATTTAATTCCCTCCTTGATAGCCTCTTTAACTTTCTGGAGTTGGGCTTTGGCTATTGCCTTTTTCTCCCCTATTCCGTATATCCCGCCATCTTCTGGCGCCCAGTGATAGTGGGATTTTAGTATTTCTACTATTTCGTTGGGTGTCAGTCCAGCACCCTCTACCACTTCAAGTAGCTCCAAGATAACCGCTTTTGCTCTACGTAGATAATGAGCTTGTGTTGGACTTTCATTAAAGCTTGTGGCGTGCTCCTTTAATTCATCAAATGGGGTGTTATCCATAGATGCTAATTTTCTAGCTATTTTTGTCAGCAAGCTAAGTTTCATTGTTTGCCTCCTTTAATTGAATTTCCTCATAGTCAGCATCGGGATAATCTTTTCTCAGGTCATCAAGACAACCATAAACTGGCAAATACCCGACCGCTGATGTTTCAACCTCTATTGATACTTGGTATTGCGTCCCATCATATACGGCAGCCACATAATACCAAGTATCAATGCTTACTATTGAAGTCCGCCCTAATAAAGACAATAAAGAATTGTTTGTCGGCTTAAAATCAAAGTCCTCCATCCGTTTAACTAGAAACATTCTCTACCTCCATTTTTACTCGCCACGACATCCCACACAGAGGGCAAATCGCTTGAATGTCCTTACCCGCAGGCAATCCGAGTAATTCGGTTTCGTGAAAACAGTTATGATGCCCGAATTCATAAAGTCCATAATCTCCCCTGTGCGTTTGCCCACATCGGCACGGGTAAATTCGCTCCCCATTTCTACCCATGACACTTGTAGTATTCAAATCCCCCGTTGTTATTTCCTCAAACACTTTCCACCTCCTCTATTTTATTTTTGTAGTATTGAAGCAAGTCCTTCACCTCAAAACCTCAACAATCGTATCAAAGTCACTCGGGCGGAATAGGTAAACTTCTAGACCGACTTCAGTTAAGGCAACCAGCCATTCATATTGCTCAGGTGTAGGTTGCCCCGTCTCTGTCTTGAGTTCGGCAATAACCAGCCTTCCTTCCCTAACCATAGTGCAGTCTGGGTACCCAGCAGGTGAATGAAAGCTCCGCCAGGTGTGGTAATACTTCCACCCAAACATCTTGGCTAAGTCCTTAACCTGCCCCTCAAACTGCTTCTCGGTGATTGCTATTTTATCCCTGTCTTGTCCCACCTTTTAATCTCCTCTGGTGGTACCGCTTTATCTTACAGTAAGATTTGCTTGTTATCGTCTCTCGCTCTTTCCTGTCATTTTGATAAACCCTTGTTTCCCCGCCATCTCCCTTAGTCTGTCAGAAGAAGCTCCACCGATATGTGTCTCAAGTTCGGCTAGGTCAAGATTAGTGGTTAAGATAATGTTATCTTCTTCAGTGTATCGGTCATCAATAATCCGAAAATAGACACCCTGCAGAAAGGAATAATCCCGGGGCCGGACTTTGCCGACATCATCTATAATCAGCAGGTGAAATCTTTCCAATGCAGAGAACACATCCTCTTCCATTTCCCCCTCTTCATCCCTCCGGTTATAGGTCTGCCGAATGCGATTCAGGAGTTTTTGCTCGGTAGTAAAATGCACCGGACACATTCGCTGGTTAGTGGTGTTCTCAACTAACTCCGATGCCAAAGCGGAAACGAGATGTGTCTTTCCCACACCATAAGTCCCAGGAGAATACAAAACAAGCGAGGTATCTTTCCAGTTCTTCACAGCATCAAAGGCTTTCGGTTGTAGTTCTCGCTTGAAATCCTTTAGTGTTTTCTCAATGAATATCCCGGTAACACCGTACTGCTCATACCATAAATCCAACCGCTTTTCTTTTACTTCTTCCTGATGTCTCCTCTCCTGTTCAGTCCATTCTTGCTCTTCCTTTTCTTTGCGGCACACTGGACACAAAGAGTCAGGCTTGGTTTCCGAGCCGTTTCCCCTCACATAAATGGTAGATTCAAAATGAGTGGAGCATATCTCACAGATAACATTGCGGTTATATCTTTTAATGCTCGATGTCATCAAACGCTCCAGCTGGTCGGTTCCCCGGGTTTGCTCTTGTTCCGTCATTGCCATTACCTCCTTTCTGAATTTCATCTCTGCGCTCCCACGATAAAATAGCTGCATAGTGGTTTTTATACTTATAGCCTTTGCTTTCAATACCAGCGGAAAGGGTCTCTATCATTTCAGGTACTCTGGTTCCGAACTTATCCTTTAACTTCCGAGACTCTTCATCAGTTAGAAGGACATTATTAAATTCTCCGTACTCTTTCTTTTGTAAAGTATCTTTTGTAGTAGTTTCTTTCTTTTCTTTTGTGTTTACCCCCTGGGGTAATGATTTTGTTACCTCACTGGGTAATGGTTCCACCCCACGGGGTAACGGTTCCACCCCACGGGGTAACGATTGCTTTTCCGTTACCCCACTGGGTAACAAATCGTGTCTATGGAA
>Ga0307928_10001114_pt1 | contig 20254 bp, 40 predicted proteins | sample AceLakmetagen232_FD_201815 | JGI IMG/M metagenome (GOLD analysis project Ga0307928, IMG submission 201815) | Saline water microbial communities from Ace Lake, Antarctica - #232 | ecosystem: Environmental > Aquatic > Non-marine Saline and Alkaline > Saline | place: Antarctica: Ace Lake... | reverse complement strand
CCATTTATCCGTACCACTTATTGACGGAAGCCTACGAACCGTTACGCCATTATCTTCAAAGATACCGCCACCGTCTTTGTGTAGGTGTGCTGGATGTGCTTCTCTGTATATCGTATCTCCGAATAATTTCGCTTGTTCTTTCGCCATGAGTTCAGCGATCTTTTTATCATTCATCTTTGTACCATGCAACATCAGCAACGCACATTTGCCATATTTATAATATTTTCTACCCATCGACATAACATTCATCGTGGTTGTATCAACTGTGATGTGTTCTTCGTTCCTGTACCATGATTTCATATCGCACGCTAGATGATAAGTTGATTGCATTGAATGGTTATCTTCTAACCATATAAACTCAATAGGGCATTTGTTTTCAAGGTACAACGCGTCTGCTGTTTTTATCAGCATTTCTTTCCCTATTTTATATATCTTTCTTGTTCTTGCATCAACATCCTGTGGCGTTCCATACGTTGTTGTATTCTGTGGTGTGTCTACGTGTAACAAATCATGTGAGAATGGATATATAATTCTTTCAAAATCAACGTGCTTTGTCTTTTCAATAAAATCTTCTAACTGGCTCATGTAACGCCTTTGAGCAATCTTATGATCGTAATTCTCACCAGTGTCACCACTCCATGCAAATTTTCCGATATGCGGATCAGCGATATTAAATTCCCCTAACTTTTTATTTTTCTTAAAGTTCAGATTGATATTAGGTAATTTATATTCATGCACCAATTCTTCATGGATCTCTTTTACATCAACCATCGTTATTCCATCAATCGGCTTTACCGACAACATTGTTGAATATAGCTGCTGAACTCCGTCAACTTTAGAATATACATTCCACTTTTTAACCTTGACATTTGTTACTTGAAATTCATCAGGATCAAACCCATGAGCTTTAAGCATATAATTTTTATCTTTTGTTTCTGCTTGGCTCATCAGTAAAACTCGCTTGCTCTTGTAAAGTTCGCCATTATCTATTATTTCAAACTCTTCGTCATATTGCACCGCTTCTTCGTCTGATAAGTCATCTAGCTTTTTGCTCATTAATTCCAAATATTCAGGCAATCTCTTGCAAGCACTCCGTACCATGTGATAAGTAAATACTTCATCAGGAAACTCGCTTGATAATACATTTACTTTATCGTCATACTTTGCGTGCTCTTTTAACCACAGTTCTTTTAGTCTTGCGCTTGATTTATCTGTCATATTACCCCTTTATAATGCTGTCGTAACCGCCTCTATAAACCCATGCTCGCTGAATGTATCTGTATGCCCGTCACTATCTGCTTTTACCCTGTACGGTTTTTCTCCATATCTAATTTCATCAACTTCGATTATCGTTCCCCAACCGAATGAGAATGTATTAACTCGGTCTCCTACTTTCCACATTTCGTCCCTTTCTTGTCTACCTATCGCCATACATATCCTACACCCTGCATGATCTAGGCTTTCAGATGGATCATCGCCTTGTTTGATTTCTTTTAATGCGTCGAATAAATGTAATAGTGCATGCGTTATATCATCGTTTAATGATACTTTGTGCCAGTTCTCACTTCCGTATTCGTCAGCACCTTTTTTCTCTAACTTCGCAAGTCTTGGTACTGCATACATTAGATAGTCTTTGAATGATACTCCTATGTTGGTTTGTTTAGCTTCGTCGATTGTCTGATTTGCTAGAATTGTTTGTTCCTCATCTATCACGTCATCTTTGTAGACCGCATATTTTTTACTCATCTTCACCCTTTCTTGTGTTCCATTTATTCTGTTTCACTCTCTAGTACGTTTAGCCAACATTGTTTGCAACTAACTCCAGCAACATCACTCGCTTCGTTGCACCCAATTTCATTTAAGCCAATGTTACTAGGGCAGTGTTCACCCATGCAAAGTAAATCCGCCAACTGCTCGTTACTCATAGCGTTTATTTTGTCACGCCCTGTTTGTTTAATTCCAGACATACAATTTGGATTGTTTTTCTCTCTCGTATAAGTTTCATAACAACTTCTTGAACAGAATTTATTACTCTCACTAAACGCAATAAATTCACTATCGCACTGTTTACATCTACTCATTCTTCTTTCTCCTCTCTATCTCGTCTAACGCTTCTTGTTCGGTTGGGAATAGCTCGGATTCATCCACTCCCCACGTTCCATCACATTGGTACTTTAATCCAAACCCACTATAACTTATTCTTCTAACAACTGTGGCAAATACTTGTGAACGATGTTCAAATTCTCTTATGTGCCATACAGCATCACCTATTTTGTATTTATGTTCTATTGTTGGCATCACTCTGCCGCCTTTCCATAGCTTCTATAATCTTATCTTTTGTCGGCTCGTCTGGTGCGAAGATTACCATTTTTTCCTTTTTAATTACGTGTTCTTTTATATATTTCAATAATTCTATCCTCGCATAAAGCTCAATCTCTCTGTCATGTTCTATCGCATCGTCTATTTCATCTTCATCAAACATTATTAAGTCATCCAAATAAGCATCCATAATCGGTTTACTTAAAATCTCATATGTTTTAATTTCCTTCATACTCCACCGCCTTATCTAAGTCACCGCTTTGGATTTTGTGCATAATTCCATTTAGCAAATACACATTCGTTGTGTAACACTTCATCCTGTTTGGGTTATCTGAACATTTATCAATTTCATCTGCTATCGAATTTATGTTTGCTTGCAACCATTCCAACAAACCCTTTTTATACTGCTCTACTGCTTGGGTTTCGATGTTGCTTTTTATCGCATCGTATGTCCCTAGCTTCTCTTTATCTATCATTTTAGTTCTCCTTTATGTTATCAGTAGTGTCAAACCTTGATACGTATATTCAAACATTTTCTTTTTCATTTTAAATACTGCCGTTTCAAATCCTTTCGAATCCTCTACGATCCGTTCTTTTGTTTTCATGTCTAAATATTGGAAGTCAGCCACATACTCTATCTTTCTATACTTCTTACTGTTCTTTCCAAACGCTGGTTGTAACAAATATCTCGGCTGCAATTCTAGTTGCGTGATCTCGCCTGCTTTTTCTAGTAGCTTTAGTTCTAGGTATCTGTTAGCTTCTTTCTTGCTGTCAAACTTTATACCGTCTATTGTTGTCTTGGTTGCGTTGTATTTATTCCGCATTGATTTCCTTTCTGTATTTGTGCGTCACGCCTAGCTGCGTTCTTTTAACAACAATGATCGGGTCTTGTTCATAAAATCTATAGCCCATTTCTCGCATTTTATTCATATCTTGCAACATCTTTTCTTTTCCATCACCATCAGCAATCATATAATTAATCTCTTTTATTTCTGCATTATCGTTATTCATGTTTAAACTCCATCCCTAATCCCTCGAAATACGCCTGTAAACTAGCTATTTTAGCGATTAACTCACTTACTTGGTACGTTTGTTCGTCTCGGTATAAAAGTTCCTCTAAGGTCGCTATATTCATATCCGTTTTTCCTTTCTATTGTATAATTTAGCGTTGATCTTTTCAAGCTTTAGAAATAACCATTGTATGAACTTATTCGCAAATGTTATTTTAGTTTCTATATTCGCCCATTGCGGATCGTCTTCCGTTCCTACGTTTATTTCCATTGTATAATTTTTCATTCCTTTTGTTGGCATACTCTCTCCTATTCTATATCAGTTATTTTATTTCGTCTACTATGTCACTTAGCAATACATCAGCGTACCATGTGTGGTCACTTTCACTCACTTTTATAGTAGCCATATGAGGACACCCTATAATTATGATTGTTATTATTTCACCTATAAGAATTATAGTTCCTTTGTCACAATCACACCATTCAAATAATACTGTATCACCTTTTTCATATGCAGTTTTCTTCTCTTTCATCTAATCACTCCAATTCAGTTATTTTAAAATTTATATTCCTCTTCCCATATTTTACCGCACTTATTGCACGTGTACTTTATCGTTTCTTTTGTATCTCCTACAAATTCCCAAGATAACAATGATCCATAATTTCCAGTCCTACAACCAGCACTACACTTCATTCTATCGGTGTTCTCAAGCCATACAATAAAATCCTCATCGCCAATGTAATCTTCCGATATATTATTTAAAATGTATTCGCATGATTTACATACTCTCCAATTCTGCCAATCACCTTCAAATATTCCATTGTATCTAATAGCTAATTTGCCCTTTGGTATCTGTCTATTGCATATTATACATTTATGTGCTTTTCTTGTTTTTCCAATTTTTATTTCACCGAATGTATTACTCATAATCACTCCAATTCTAAATAACTTTCTTCTAAATATTCAACGCCTAACTTTTTCAACCTTTCACAATCGACATCGCATACCTCAGCTAATCCGTCAACATTTTTCTTAACTGTCCAATATCTATAATCGAGATATTCATCATCCACCTCATATGTAAAATATCCAACCAACATTGCCTTTGCTTTGTTTGCTGTTTTTGCAAATACATAACAACACCATTCTTCATACCTCGGATTAATTGCGTATAAATTCATGATCACTCCAATTCAGTTATCATATTATCAGTATCTTCTTTGCTGTAATTTGTTTCGCCTTGTCCTGTTGGTTTCTTGTCTTTTGCATATTGTTTCGCTGTACTTTCCCAAGTCCTAACGCACGCTTTCCAGTTCTTGATCTTGGTTTTTCCTCGTGTCCAATTTGCTACTTCATAATAATCATAAAAACGTTGTGCATCTATACCGTTGTTTCGTTCTTTGCAGTATGTTTCAATTTCTACAATAGTTGGTTTTTTAAAAGAGGGTGAACTCTTATATGTATTACTATTTGGTTTACTAACTGTATTACTATCTGGTATAGGTTCGACATTTCTGCAACTTCGATTTGACATTTCTGCAACATCCATTTTACATTTTTGCATAATGGAATATCCGTTTTCGGTAATTGCATACCACGTTGTTCTGTCATAAGCAACTTTGTTATAATTGCCCATTGATATAATATCGTTTTCTTCTAGCTTTTTCAACGCTGTGCTAATCTGTCTTGGCGACATATAAGGGAACAACTGTTTGTACGCCTTGATGCTATTGTAAGTCCAATATGTGCCATCGTGAAAGTGCTTTTTATTAGCTTTGTTCTTTTCTAGCCAGAAATCGAGATTGTATAAAATAACTGCTGCATTGACTCCGTACTGTGTTGCTATGTCTACGTTAAACATATGATGCTTGTTTGCCATCTACTTCACCTCGTTATTCTTGATATATTCACGCATGATCTCTTGGAATACAAAATATATCTTTTTGCCTTGCGACTTAACAACTTTTACAAAATCTTTATATAATTGCTTGTCACAAGGAAACACTGCGTTTTTCATGTTGTCATTCATTTTCTCACCACCTTTATTATATTAGGCTTTAAATACTCGCCTAACTTATATTTTTTATTCTCGCCTTTTGGATAAGGCTTGATTGGATAATTTAAACTGTTTAAATATTCTTCTTTTATTCGCTTGTCATGTGTTGCAAAATAAATGTATCTGTGTTTTGAGCTTCTAACTTTTCTTAAACCATTCTGATTATCGTTGTCATAATGCCTACTGTGTTTATTGCCTTTCGTGTATTTATCCGTTCTTTGCTTTGTCGCACCTGTGTATATCCAATTTGTAGCCTGATATATATAACCGTTATGATTCATCTCTGTGTCGGCATAACTTACTATAATATAATCATGTTGTCGTAAGCGCCTTAGGCAAGCACCGACAAAACTGCTTAACTGATGTTCTAAACTTTCAACCCTACACAATCTGTTCAACTCATAAACTTTGTCGCTGTACTCAATGCCACAAATGCCCTTGCACAAACTATTGCTTGCAGGTTTTCCAAAAGTACAAACTGCTACTAATTCTCCGTCAATCATCCACCCGAACGCATGACTTATTGGTGGCACCCTACCGCTGTAATGCTTAGGCAACAAAAAATCAACTGCTTGCTTATACTCTAAATAAATGATCTCGCCTTTCATTTGCTCCCCTTCCCGTTTACTCTGATATATTGTAAACTCTGTAACTATTATTAACATCTCCACCGTTTTTTACTATGTCATTTAATCTCTCTAAACTGCTCAATATGTGTTTAGTATTTTTGTATATAATATATTGTTTTTTGACTCCGTATATTTTATAAGTTTTACCGTTAATCAAAACCTTATTGCTATCAATTGTTTTATTCATTGTTTTATTCTCCTTTAATTTATCTTATACCTAATTATACACCATACGACCCATGTTGTCAATAGTTTTTTACAAGTTTATTATAATTAATTTAAGATAAAAAGATACCCTGCTATTACACAGGGCATTTGTTAAAATAATTTAATCGCTGCTTTCAATACTTTAATCACTGTTTTTAGTTCTTCGTTCTCAACCGCTAACTCGTGCTTTGCTTGGACCGTGTCTTTTAAATCATCGTTTAGCAGGTTTATTTCTTCTTCTAGTAGTTTTATTGTTTCTTTATCGCTCATTATTTTTCTCCTAATCACAAAATGCTTTTGCTAGTTCTAGTTTTTTGTCATTTAACCATTTACACGCTTCTTTGTAGCCTAGTTCTGAATTATCAAATCTCTTATGATCGGCATTGATATATGCACACACACTATATTTAGGCTCGCACCCATAATTCCACTCCATTACAATGTTTGCAAAATTCTCGTTCAATCTTGTTGAAAACCAATCATCCTTTTGCAACTCATCCCAACTTGGAAACTTAAATCGCTTAAAACTTAATTGCTTATCTCTCGATATTGTCATATCAACCACCTTTCTAAATTATCATCACCGTTTGACCTGTTATCTTTTCTTCTCTTACTGTAATTGGTTTAGCTTCTATTCTTGTCTTCGGTTGTATTTCATCATCACTTATTATCATTTGTTCTTTCGCATTGTTGTAAAATTCCTTTACAATTTCAAAGCCATAACTTTTACGATCTAATTCTTGTGCTGCTCTTAACGTTGTACCACTTCCGCACACTGGGTCAATTATGACATCGCCCTCATCTGTGAAAATTTCGATTAATCTTTTTATCATACAAACTGGTTTTTGCGTTGGATGGATTTTAGGATATATCTTTTTATCGTCTCTTTTCCAATCGAACCAATTAAATATCATTTTACCTTTTCCTGTTTCCTTTTTCCCATTATTGAACTTTGGCAATTTCTGACGATATAAAACAACTGCGTGTTCTGTCGCCCCAACGATCTTCATGTTGGCTTTTAATACCTGACCTGACGAGTTTTTAATAAAGAATAATGGATAACTTTTCATAAAACCATGCTTTTTACCATACTCCGCAACCATGTGCATCTGCTCGAACGAACAAAATATAATCATCGCTGGTGCTTTGCCTTTTTCCTTAGGTTCTTTCTTCATCAGCTTACTGCAAAAGTGCATGTATTCCGCAATATTAAAATTATTATCAGTATTAAAGAATGATTTGTTTGCAAGCTTACTTTCGCCTTTTTTGTTATCTCCGTCAACATACCATTGGTTACTTGATGCATATGCGTTATTACCTAAATTATATGGAATATCGGCAATGATTAGTTGTGCTTTTGGAACTCCATACCTCTTAAAATTTTGAAAATGATCATTGAATATTTTAGCTTTTTCCATATCAACCGCCTTTCTTTATTCTACTATTAACCCATTTATCAACGTCTTTTTTCTTGAACCGTACAAAGTACCCATGCTTGTAATAAACTAGACCTTGTTTTGTGTATCTGTTTAGTGTTGGTAGGCTTATTTGTAATAGCTTGCATACTTCTTTCTTCGTTAGTAGTTTATTCATCGTTACCCCAACTTTCACACAGGCTTGTTATTTCTTCATCTGTTTTTGTTTGAATGCCTTGTAACTTACATTCGCTTATAGTTCCCTCGATCAATCTATACATTTCTTTACTGTCAAAACTCGATGAACCTATCCACCCAAACATTTTAATACTTGTTGCTGTTTCTTCTTTTATTTCCGAATGTCTGAATAATCGACTTATTTTTTCAAATGCTTCTTTGACTATTTGCAAATATTCAGGCTCGCTATATCGCTTTAAGAGTATCAGATATAATTCATCGTTTGACGTGTTCATCTTTTCAGCTAACATCGTGCATAATCTCCAAAAATAGTTATTCGCATTTAATGACCTTTTAGGTCTGTTTTGAGCGACTTCTACCTTGTATGGATACTTTGCTTGTTCTTGTTCTTCCAATAGCACTAACGCTGTTTCTCGGCTGTCTATTGGGATTATAAGCGCATTGCCTGTCAATATTATCTTATCTGTGGCTAAAAATTCCATCATGCACCTTTCTATAAATAATTTCTACCGTATCGCTGCATAAAACTCGATCTTGCTTGTTCTTCGTTAAATCCATTATCAAGCATTTTGTTTTCATACAGCGTTTGCCCTCTTTGTTTCAGCTCAACATTCAACTCATGTTTTGGACTAACATGCGGTGCTTGTGGGTTTAGTCTATGACATCCCCCACATAATCGCACTTGTAAGCCATCTTCCATCGAGTGTTGGCGATTACTACCGCCAAATATCTCGTGTGTTTCTGCGTATGGTTTACCGCATCTCTCGCAATAATCATCTGCTGTCGGCTTTGGGTTTCTTAGTTTAGCCATTAAAATGGTAAAATTGGTTCGCCATTTTTGTCAAGCTCAACTGGTGCTTCTTTGAAGTTACTTGAACCCATAACCTCGCTTGGTACTTGTTCTTTGTTCTCGCCCATTGGTGAAAGAAATTCAACATCATTTGCGATAACTTCCGTTACATAACGCTTTTTACCATCGTTGCCATCATAACTTCTTGTCTGCATTCTTCCAGTGACACCAACCTTTTTTCCTTTGCTCAGATACTTGGCGCAATTCTCTGCATGCTTTCCCCAGACTACGCAATTAACGTAATCGGGTTTGTCTTTGTCAAATGAGTTTCTACATGCTATTGAAAAACTTGCTACTGACTTCCCGCTTGTTGTCTGTCTTAGCTCTACATCTTTTGATAAATTGCCGCTGCCATTCCAAATATTCAAATTATACCTCTTTCTTGACCCATGAAAACACAGGGTTTCTTGTTGTCGCATGATTGATTCTAAGTCCTGTTATTACTTTTTTTGTTATCTCTACTTTTGAAACGTAAAACTTGTCATACGTCTTAAATACAGTTTCGCCATACTTGTTCTTTTTTCCTGTGTCGATTAATTTAACATCCGATGCTTTTACCCATATGAATGGTGATGTATAAAGTTCTCGACCGATTCCCCAGTTAAAACATGCACGCTTGAAACTGTCGCTCGCTTCGCCTTTTACGGCTTCTGTGTTACTTTCTGATCCTGCATCCCACTTTGTCGCTTGTTCAATCTGTCCGCTTTCTGCGTTCTGCTTTCTGATAGTAACACCACAGTAGGCGTTGTTTTTTATGCTCGTGTGTTCTCTATCCCAATTCATAGGTGTAACAGTTTCGTCAAGTATTGTCATGTCGCATCGTGCATCTTTGTAAAGTAGAAGCATTAAGCCTTTTTCTTTTACTTGCGATACTCGACATTCAATCTCGCTTGCTTTTAAATCTCTAAACATTACTTGATCACCAAACTTTCACGCTCAACGATCTCTGCACCTTCCACAGCTTCACCGCTATTAATAACATCTTTGATTTTAACCTTGTCAACTGTCCATGTTGTTTTTTCTTTCATGTAAGCTGATGGAATTAATTCACTATCAATAATATTAACCGCTTTTGATTTCCTTGTGCCGAACTGGTGAAACTCTGTCATAAACTTTGTTTTTTCAGTATCTTGCATAGTAAACAAAAGATTTGATTTTAGCATAAGTTTATTATTTACAATGCGCTTTTTATAAGCTGATAATCTTTCAACCTCTGCCGTTATCATGTTTACTTGTGCATCTAGTTCGGTAATAATGTAAGCGTAACCATCAGCCTTTTCCTCGATACTGCTTTCAACCATTTCTAACGTGTCTTGGATCGCTTGTTCGTCTGTTTCGTTGTCTAACATCATTTCTTTTAATGCTCTGTGCTTCTGTGTTAAATTAAATAGATTCATTGATACTCCTTTCGTATTCTTCAATCACCCATAATGGTATATATCCAGTAGGGTCAAACCCGTTTAGATCAAGCCATTCGTTCATAATCTCTCCTTTATTCCAGTTTATTTTTATCAAATTTTGGATATGTAGTGATCGCTTTGCACGTTTGCATTTTGCCATTTTTGAAATATTTAACCCATTGGTCGCCTTTTTCTTCCCCATCGCCAGAAAGTTTATACAACGCATCTTTTATTTGCAAAGACAACGCTTTCATGTCTACCTCATGCTTATACCATTTTACACTACCGCTACACTCCAAACCTTTTGTTAAGGCATGACCAATAACCCCACGGTCGGTTAATATCTCGACCGTCTTTGCGTATGCATTTATCTCATATTCATTTTCAATTTCTAAATCAAACGCTGTGTAATATCCCATTTTCATTCTCCTTTCTCTTATTTATTATATCATACTATATCATATTTTGTCAATCCTTTGTCCTGTATGCGCTGAACTAAATTTGTCAGAATAACTGCCTGAATATCTTTTAACCCATTGCTTCGCTGATTGCTTTCGCCTGTCTAATATACACCGCTTACGCTTGTCAATCCTTTCTTTGTTGACTTCCATCTGCTGCATGAATCTCGGTAAATACCAACCGCATATATCAGCTATTTGTATAACTGGTTTATCTCTCAACTGATTACTTGCAATTAATGTTATCGTCATATCGCTAAACTTTCTGCTAGGATCTTTTATATAAACCTTTACTAGTGACTTTCTTGCAAACTCTTTTGGGTGCTTTTTTCTGTATGCGTTAAAACAATCACGTACACAGAATCGGCTTTCGTCAACCCTACATTTTGGTACTGGATATAATTTCCCACATTCTTCACATTTATTTTCCATCATTTCCCCTTTCAAGGAAGTGACACAAAATCAATGTGCCACACCCTAAGACAACTATTGGCATTACTACTACTATTAATATATCCATTATTCACCCCTGCAATATTTTACAAATGGTGCTATATCTAAATAGACATCATTGTCAATCGCTTCTTCAAAGTCATCCTTGCAGTATATTTTGCCTTTTTGTTGCAGATACTCAACGCCATGTTTTTGTATCATTCCTGAAAGGCAATCTGTGCAAATGACATCTTCGTCAATATCTTGTCCACATTCACAGCACTTGTCTGTATGATCTTCGTATGGGCTGGCAAGTTTCCAATTATCATAGCCTTTAATCATTTTGACCCCCTAAATATTCGTTGATTGATTCTAAAATATAGATGTTTGTTTCGCCTACGATCGTTACAATTCGATTATCTAACAAGCGAAATTGTACTTGCTTCGGTAGGTTTGAACAATATGTTACTGATACTATTGCGTGTTCGTCGTATTCCTCAATGTGTAGTGCTAAAATATCTTGGTTGTTCTCTTGGAACGCTTTTTCTACTGCTGATTTAATCATTTTGTTACCTCGCTTTCATTTAATATATGTATCATACTATATCGTTTTATATCTGTCAAGTGTTTTCCTGTATTAATTTTACCACCACGCTTATATTATGGTGGCAATGCGTTTTTAGGGTAAAAAAAGAAGCCCATCGCTGTAGGCTCTTAGATGTGTATTCACTTCCTTAGAAGTGTGACTTGCTTGTTGGGTTGTTTAAAAATCCGAATAATGTTGCTAATGTGATAATACCTGCTGCGATTCCCTGTACCATCGTTACATCAAATTTCACGAAGAATCCCACTAGTGTCATAACCACCATTACTACCTCGCCCCAAAATATAGGGCTTCTAAATCTACTTTGTTCCATAATATACCTCTTTCTAGTCATCAATGACTTGTTTTCTTAATCGTTCCATTTCTTTTTTTATATCACCATTTACGCCTAGTTCTTCCAATGCGCTAAACATCGAATAAGAACATAGTATCAAATGGTTGATCCTTTTATTAATTCTTTCGTATTCTCCTACTGCACGCTTGCCACCATCAATCACTCGTTGTTCAGCTTTTCTGTCAGCCTTTGAAATACTGCGAGTAATCAAAAACCCAATAACCGCCACTGCTACACCTATAATTATTGATCCCACGTTTGCTGTCATTATCTCTCCTAATGTCATTAGCTTGCACGTTCCCATCTTGCCCACGTCTTGTACATATACCACCAATAAGACGGTCTAAGAACGTTTGCTTTATACCTAGTGTCTAAATGTAAGTTAGTTACAGAACCTAACCCATAGCCACCAAATAGAGCTTTAAAAGATACATTCGCCCATAGTAGTTTTGCCAAAGAACAGCATGATATTTCTCTATTTTCAATGTACATATCACACGCCCTACCAAACATGTGCTGCGACCTACTCGCACCGCCTACTGATTTATTGTAAGTTGGCGATCTGTAACCACTGCGAATTATAATACCTTTGTCGCCTATTGCTGATCTAATTTTTTCTAACCTGCGCATCAAATCGAGTAGGTTTTCTTTAACTTCATCTGATAACCCATACTTGACCGCATCTTTATCAGCAGGCGATATAAATTCGCTAAGGTTAAAATGTTCTGTTTTAATTTCTTCATCGTCTGGAATAGGCTCATCGCCATATAAAGCATCGTATAAGACTCTATATGTGTACTTGCCTACTTTGCCATCAACCATAATGTCTGAATCTGATTGAAACATTCTAACCGCACTATCTGTTATAGCACCAAAATAAATGTCGCTCTTCGCATCATAGTATCCTAGCTTGTTTAAGTCTATTTGTAGTTGCTTTACGTCAAGACCTTTTTTACCCCTTTTTAGCAACCTCGCCATATTATTCCACCTTTTTAGACTTCTTGTCTTTTTTAGCTTTATCTTTAGACTCGTCATTCACTTTGTCCAAGTCTTTGGATTCAACATCTTTCAAATACATTCCATCGTTCTGAATAGCATAGTTCAAAAGGTCAGACTTTCTTTCTTTGGATGTTTTATCCTTAACTAATTTCTTCATTATTTGCCCTCCAATACATCAACCCTAGCTCTAAGTTCTTTATTTTCAGCTATTAATGATAGATTTATATCAATTTGCGTCAAGTTAGGGTTTGGCAAACTAGCTTCATATTCTGCTGTCTTTACTGCCAAGTCTGCTTCTGTAGCGTCTAGGATTTTACCATCAACATATTTCTTTGTAGGCAATCCACGTTCATCCATCAAATCTAAGTTGAAGTGTCTGCCGCCATCTTCGTTCACAATAACATCACCCTCAATGGGCTGTTCAAAGTCTGTTGAAAATGCTTTTGTTATGAATATATCTTCTAATCTTATTATATGTTTTGCCATTTTATTTCTCCTTTATAGTTCAGCGTCAAGCTCGAAATCAGCTTCATACCACGATGCCCAACCGCCACTATTTGCACCTGCATACCTAATTTGGAAAACTGTTCCATCGCACGATATATTACCAGATACCGCAGAACCCGACGTTTCTGTATACGAAATTGTAGGCACTGCCCTCAATAATTTACCTAAAAAATACGTTCTGATAACACCGCCAACGGGATTTATTGTTCTTTCTTCGAGATGGAACTTTTGAAAATATGTGCGACAATCTTCTATTTCTTCCGCTTCTGTCTTACCCACAAACTCCGTAGCAACGCTACCTGCTTCTAGCTTCAAGTTAGTGAATGTTCCAGCATCAATTTCTATAACTGCATCTGTACCACCTGTTAAAGTAGCGGTCATTCCGCTATCATCGTAGCCACCACCATCAATTTGACATTGTGCTGTACCTGTCCAAGAAAGTACGTGTGTTCCAGATTGGAAGTTTACACCCTCTACTATCTGTATCAATGATTTTCCTGCTGCAATGGTTGCTGTAGTTAAATTTTCAACTGTGGCAAAGGTATAATCTCCACCACTTGCACCTGCTTTGAATCTATCATGTCCAAATCGCTTGTGTCCAAGAGCTGCGGGGTCTAAAGTTGCTCCACTTACATATACCTCTTGATTTATAGCTAGGTTTCCGTTTATGATTAAGTTTTTGCCTATGCCGCCACCGCTTGCTGATGCTAGCTCGTCAATATTATCAACAAATGTGTCGTGATCGTATTTTGTAAATCCCCTGTAAACTGAATCGCCTGCATCCCATGCCTTTGCAGTTGTGCCACCAAAACCACGAGTACAACCCGTTAAGGTCGAACCGCTAATCCCTGCATACTTAACAACCTCTGCCGAATCATCAGAACCTATTGTTATTAAATTAGGCGCTGTCGGTACTGCTGAAATTAAATCAATCGCAATACTTGTCGTACCAATCAGAATCCCTGATGACAACGTTGTTTGTGGACTATTATTTATTCCTTTAAACATATCAATCATTATACTGTATTTACTCCTCTACTTTGAATAAAACCTTGTGTGAACATATCTACTGTGATATATGACAAATCATTAGGTAATATCTCAACTGTGTGCCATTGTCCTCGTGGTATTTCTCCACCGCTTACTAAAAAATCTGTTATGTCAATCTCGACATCTGTTCCCATTGTTGCCTTTAATACTCCGTTTATGTATATACCGCCACTTGTTGGACTTCCGAACTCAAATATACCTTGTTCGATCATGTGTGTATGATCTGGTAACGTAACACCATGCGTATGGCTTGGAACGCTTACGCTGTGTGTATGGCTTGATGAGCTAACACTGTGTGTGTGGCTCGCTATACTTACATCATGCGTATGTTGCATACCATGCGAGTGAACAAAATCAGGTGCATCATGTTTATGTCTTGTATTCGATTGATAATAAGCATAATATTCATGATAATGTCCATCCGTTATCCCTGAATCTTTTAACGATGTTGGCGCTAATGTGGTATATCCCGTTTTTAAATCTCCACCATTTATAACTGTCGTACTCTTACTACTTGCACTACTCGTTGGTGTACTACTTCCACCGCTAGAACTTGTGTTTGTTCCACCGCCACCGCTCGAACTTGTGTTTGTACTACTTCCACCACCACCACTTGTGCTAGTGCTACCGCCACCACCCTCTGTCGCTTGCGAATAAGTTCTAAAAGGTTCTAACTGTATCTTTGCCTTAACTGAGTTTATTATGCGCATTTCATCAGGTATATAAAAGTTCAATCTTAAAGGCTTTGTGCTTGTTGCGTTAGATTGAATAGATTGTGCATATAACTGCGTTGCGCCTTGTGAATATACTTGCTCTATTCTTTGTCTATCTGCTATATCTGCAATGGTCGAAGCTACATCAAGGACCCTTGTTTTTAATGTAAGTTTCATATCGCCAACAACGTCATGATTGTAAACTATCTGTGTTATAAACGTTTGTGTATCGTCTATTGTAAGCCTTGCAATATCGCCTAGACTTGCCTTGTCAATCTCATCGCCTGTGTACGGATATAAATCAACTAAATCAAATTCGTTAGATATTGTCGGATTTACTAACTCGTCAAGGATTGTTTGACCTCTTTGTAAAAGGCTTTCTGCATCCTCAAACTTTCTGTCAACAAACTGTTTCGTTATTGTTCCATACTCGTCAATGACCGCTTGTGGTGCTAATAAAAAAGCATCTCCACCGTTTGCATCTGCGATCGTTAATTGGTTTACACCCTCGCCATAACCCAAAACATAAAGCTTTGTGCATATATCTCCAAAGTTTGACGTTGTGCTTTTTGAAAGTAAATTCTTTTGCGCTCTAATATAAAAGCTTGGTGTGCTTGCTTCGTTAATAAGCTTTAATGACATTTCCCACGGGTAAACATCTGTATCAAATTCCCATTTATACGCTACTGAGAATAAAGCTGGTATACTGAAAAGTGCCTGCAATAAGTTCTCGCCACTCCACCCGTATTCATATTCGTTTGTAAAATCGCATACATCTAGTTGCCAATTTGCGACCGTTTGATTGTTCAGTACATAATTAATAACGTCTGTTGTGAAAGTGCCTGTGTTACCGACTACGTGCTGTCCAAACATAATATCATCAATCAGTGTGCCGATGACGTGTTCACATTCATAAACAATGCTCCCTGTATCGCCTGTTGCAATGTCTGAACTTGTGATTCTGTATAAGTCACCGCCATCATATCTAACGAACCAGTAAGCGTTACAATATTGAACCTTGTCATCATCGTCAGGCAATGAAAAACTAAAACTGCCAACATCATTTAGCTTTTGCGTTTCTGTAAGACTAGAAGCATTTTCAAGAATAGCCACTTTTTTTCTGTCTAAATCAAATACTTCTATCATAAATATTTCTCCGTATAAAGTATTTGGTTATCAAGCGTTGTGCCTGTGCCTGATGATATTGAGATATTTACAACATCCCTGTCCAAATATGCCCAATCGCCCGAATAAGTATCTAATACGTTTACGCTGTTTAATAACGCCGTAAAGAAATCACTATCAAGAATCAAAACCCCACCTGCTGGGATCGTAACATCAATAACCGCATACTCATTGTCAAAATTATCACTTGATATAAATGAGTCTATGATCTCAACGTGTATGATCTCGCCTGATGGAATATCTATTCCTAATTTTACGCCTGCAACTAAATTGTCTGTATGCGTTTCAACTAATGGCGAATCACCAGCAACAACGATTCCTGCGATTATATCCTCTGCGTGTGTTTCTATAACATAAGAATTAATGAGCATTGCAAGCGACATATCGAACGTTTCTACGAACGTTTCTGCGTATCTAAACCCTACAATAACATCTGTAAAACTGTCGAAGTCCTCTTCGTGTGTTTCTGTCAACGTAAGACCGATTGATAATATACTATCAGAACCGAACGCCTCTGCAAATGTGTCAGAATAAGCAAAATCAGATTCAGTAACATTGACAATATTAAACTTTTGTATATTGAATCTGCTGAAATTAAACATATTAGTCCACCGTTACTTTTAAGTCACCTGATGCAATTGACACTAGAACGCCCGTTGTTATATCTTTGGTTGGTGATTTGGCTTTTATCGTAATGGCGTTCCCTGCCGTCAAAGCATCCGTTATAACTGATGACGCCCATGTTCCCCAGTTACTTCCTGCCCTTGCGGATGATACTGCTGTATCTGTTTCTATTTGGTTTTCGCCACCCGTTTGTTGCGCTGGTGCTCCGAAAGATAACGCCATCCTTGCGTAGCTTGTGCCTGCTAGTTCTGTGCCTGCTACATCAGGACTCCCATTATAAAAACCCATGTACGGATTAAAGCCTGAAAGGTTTGTAGCTCTCAAAACGTTCAATACTGCTGTTTTGAAATATTCCGAAAAGTTTCCAGCCATCCACCATCGTGCCTCGCCTGCTAAAATAACTGGTGCTTCGCCTGCTCCAACTACTTGCGCTGTGTCTAACGCCCCGTATATGTACATATTACCCGTTGTAAGTGCATCAAATACCCCGACATATGTAACTGTACCTGCTGCGCTCGGACTTGTTGGGAACGTTAATTCTCCGCTGTTTTCAACTCCAATACCCGTTTCCATCGCTGCAGGAATAGAAAACGCAATTGCTTGTCTTGCATAACCCGAATACGCTATTTCTGTTCCGCCACCTGTTTCTGTTGGATCGGATAAAAATAATCCTATATACATTGTTGTTGGTGCTGTGATTCCTGTGTTTCTAAACGCATTAAGGATCAAGTCCTCAAAATAGTTTGTTGCATTCATCTAATCTCTCCTCCGTCTTACAGCAATGTTAATCCCTGTAATGTCGCTCACGCCTGAATTTGTTATTTGTATTCTTGTTGGTGTTTGAGCTGTTCCCAAATATGCAGGATCAACCGAACCACTAAAGTATATTATCTTTGTTTCCCCATATAAGAACGGATCGCATATAAAATCTAATGTAATATAATCGACAACCTCACGCCCTAATGTTTCAATAACTGATGGAATATATACTTGCCCTTTGTAAGTCTTGTCGGGCTCATTCCATAAAACTATATCGCCTTTTTTTGACAATAAGTATACCAGTTCTCTGCGTTGTGTTTGTGTCAAAATATCTTCAACTTCACAATTCAACGTCAATGCACGCTCGTTATAATACTCCGCACCGAAATCATACGATCCATCTCGCTTGGGAATTTCTATCTTTCTTGCTCTTAATTCAGGCTGTAACAATCCCGTGTACAGGTCAACTTTTAACCCGTATTCCGTAAACATATCAACGCCATTAAATTCGAACGAATAATCATGCACCGATTATCACCCCTTTTTGTCTTAACTTTGTATAAATTTCTTTCGCTGTTGTATCTCCGATCGCTTTTCCATCACCGTTAAAGTCACCGTTAAAATTAATGCTTAACCCGTTGGCTCTGTTTCCATCCATTTTACCGAGTATCTTCTCAACACCCATTATAAGCCTGTCAAGTGATGTGCTATCGTTTTGCCCGTTTGTTCCGTTCGTGCCTGCTTCTAACGCTTGTGCTGATGCGTTTGTTACATTGTCCATAACCCTTGAAACGTTTTGAACAACCGTCATTTCTTCATCTTCGAAACCTTTACTAATGCCATCCATATTCATTTTGCCAATGTATGTAAACACCTTTGACGGTGAACTTATCCCAAAGAAATCTTTAACAGAATCAACTATTTTCGCTGCTGCTTCTTTTGCCTTTGCAACCACATCGCCTATCGAATCGCCTATGCCTTTTGCAAGTCCGCCAAGTAAATCCTTGCCAGCTTTTATAATATCAGGTATAGCATCTATGATAGCACCGATAATAGCTTTTATTATATCGGGCATCGCTTTCAATAATAAAGGTATAATAATTGGAATCGCTTCTATTAACGCCATGAATAACTGGACTGCGCCTTTTATTAATAATGGCAATGCTACTATAAGGAACTTAATTACTGTATTAATTATCTTTGGTAATGCTGCTAATAATATAGGCATAATGATCGGTATAGCTTCAACCAATGCCATTAACAATTGAATGCCTGCGTCTAAAAGCAGCGGTAACGCTGTAACTAGTGCAGTTATAAGCGAATCTATAATCAACGGTAATGCTTCCATAAGCAACGGTATAATCTGTGGCAATGCTTCCACTAACCCCATAAATAACGCCAACGCACCATCTATAAGAGTTGGTAAGCTTTCCAATAATACGGCAATTAACGTTTCGACCAATAATGGTAATAATATAACTAAGGCATCAACTATCGTACTAATTGCATCAGGCAAAACCTCGGCTAATGATTCCATAAGTTGAGGTAATAAAATAATAAAGGCATCTAATAAAGCCATAAAAACCTCTGGCAATACTTCAACAATCCGACCTATAACAGGTGTAATGTTTTCAATCACGTTCCCTAACGAACCCATAAAATCATCAACTAATTGTCCAAAATCTGCATCAGGGTTCGCAAGTCCTGCAATTAAGTTGTCAAAAGCTGATTGTGTACTAGCCATTGAACCGCTTATAGTTTCGCTCGCTTCTAATGCTGTTGTGCCTGTGATTCCCATTTCTGTTTGAACAACGTGCAATGCGCTTGTAATATCTGCAAGTGATGTTATATCGTACTTAATACCTGAAACCTTTTCAGCATCAGCCAAAAGTCGTTCCATCTCGGTTTTAGTACCACCGTAACCTAGTTTCAGATTATCAAGCATTGTAAAGTTTTGTTTTGCAAATCCACCATATGCGTTTTGAATAGATTCTACACTCGAACCCATCTTGTTAGCATTGTCCGACATATCAATGATGGCTTGGTCTGCCAATGCTGCCGCTTTTACTGTATCGCCACCAAGTGACTGTATAAGGCTTGCTGAAAGACCTGTGACCGTTTCCATGTATTCGTTAGCTGAAAGACCTGCTGTCTTAAATGCTACTTTTGCGTTCTCTTGAACCGTTTGTGAAGCATCGCCAAATAATGTATCAACACCGCCGACTAGTTGCTCAAAGTCTGCATAAGCTGAAATGGCTGCCTTACCAATACTTAACGCCATGCCTGCTGCAGCAACTCCGATTCCTAAAGCCACGCCACCGAGTGCCTTGCCTATTTTGCCAAGTCCACCACTGGCTTTTTTGCCTATACTCGAATTGGTTTTGTCAAGTTGCTTATCAACTCCACTGTCATCAACATCGACTTTATATGTTATTTTACCGTCAGCCAAAAGCTCACCACCTATCTAAAGATGGACAGTCTAACTACTTATCCAATACGGATGT
>Ga0307928_10001113_pt1 | contig 20254 bp, 22 predicted proteins | sample AceLakmetagen232_FD_201815 | JGI IMG/M metagenome (GOLD analysis project Ga0307928, IMG submission 201815) | Saline water microbial communities from Ace Lake, Antarctica - #232 | ecosystem: Environmental > Aquatic > Non-marine Saline and Alkaline > Saline | place: Antarctica: Ace Lake... | reverse complement strand
ATTGATACTCCTGAATTAGTTGTTACTGAATGAAGTCCTGACATTCCTGCCACAGCTCCAAAATCTAAACTACCATTTAACTCAGACCAATCATCTGCGAATACTTGTTCAATATCCATATCTACTGCTAAATCTTCCATACTAACAGTTATTTGAGCTGGTTGAATACTAGTACCTCGGTTTAATCTGTTACCTTGTTCCTTGATAATTTCTGTAGGAATTTCTATGCTTCTACTAGATGTTTGTAATCCTTTTTTCAAATACAATCTATTAGACCCTACATAAGCAGGTACTCTATCCGATTGTAAAACATTTTCTTTTGTTGAAAGTGTAACCATTGTTTTCCTCCTTTCTTAATTATTATTAATAGTTGTCCACACAGTTAACTGTGCGACAGAATGGTGTCGTTCATAGACACTTGATACGTCCGCCACTGTCCTTGCCATCTCTGTACAATTACAGTTATAAATCCCTTCTATAGTGCTTGTATCATAATTAGTGAAACTGTACACTTTCTGGTCAAATCCGAATACTATCTTGTCTGTTAAATAGTTCTTTAAGAACTCGTTTGCGTATTCATCATTATATCCACCTGCGATAACTTCTATATAGAGATTATCTGAATATTTTCTATTCCCACCCTGTTCAAACTGTTCTGGTCGTGCCCCTACTGGTTTTCCGATTATAATTACCGGAAGACTATCCTTATAGATAGTGATATCGGGCGGATATCCTACCACGTAAGTAATGGTCAAATTACCTAAACCTGAATTAGTATAAGTAGTACCTACTATAGTTTTTAGTTTATTGTAAATACTTTCTACTAAATTCGATTTATAATTTGTCTGCGATATAGTCATTAACCTATCCTTTTCGCTATATGTGTTGTCAATTCACTTATCAGTTGTCGACTTAAACTTAATGTAGGGCTATCAGCAAATACTAATGCAGTTGATTTATTTGATAGAATATTATTAAATGCTCTATTTATAAATGGTCTAGCCTCATAATTAATACCCTGTCCTATATATCCATCATTATATGTTTTCCAGTACCCATATCCTGGAAACGGATTTCTAATCCATTTAAACCCTTTACCTGTTGGCATTGGTCTATATCCATCTTGAACTACACTTGCAGCACCTCTACCTCTAGCACCTAAATATTTATGACTAATCCAATCACTATTACCCCTTACTTTATCAGTCCTACGTTTATTTTTTCTTTTAAATGAATTTTCAGGATTATCACTAAGTCCTAACCATTTAGTTTTTTCATTCATAGTTCTAGTATTTAAAAGATTTAATACAATTTTTCTATACCTTGTATCAACTTTTACACTATCAACTGCAATATTCCATGCATCACTTAATCTACCCGATTCAGTATATGGGTTTAACCCCGTTCTACCTAATAATTGTGATAACCATTTACCTTCATCTTTATAATGTACTGGTATACCACCTGTAGCTTTCATTCTTGCTTTAATTCCTGCCACCATATCTCGCATACCTTGTTCTGCACCAGCATCAATACGTCTCATAGTATCTGTACTTATTTTAACTACTTCTAATCTCATTCTGGTTCACCTGCTAATTTAAGTATATAAATTTTATCATATTTAAACAAAGAATCTTTTCTTGAATTGATAGTATACATTTTACCACCAACTATATTAGATGTACCACTTGCATATAACCCACCAGATGAAGTGAATGTATTACCTAACCATAATTCATCAGCTCCTGATATTGTTGAAGCACTACCTAATTTACATGTAAATCTTACATCACCATCAATAGTTATTGCCTTTTCTTCATATGATGTAAATATAGGACCGAATTCAGCTATTCCTGATACTACACTATCAGTATAAGTAACAGTAACATTTCTACGGTAAACACCTGAATCACCTGATAATGTTTTTACTCTACATATAAGTTTATCAGCATAATAACCATCATCCCATAACCAATCCTTTATATTTGTAATCTTTCTAGTAAAGTCAGATTTTCCATATATATCTACCATATTATGTACTCACTCCCGATGTAGCTGTCCACATAAGAACACGTTCAGGTGTTACTCTGATATCATTAGAGTTCTTAATCATTTCATCACGTTCACCCTTTAACATCTTAAATGCATCTTTTAATGCATCACTCGTTCTATTATTAAATCTACCTCTACCATCTGAAAACGAAATATATGTATCAGCAGCTACTACTAATTGTGATTTTATTACTTCAAGTTGAGCCTGTAACAATATAATTGCCTTTTGCTCACTATACACTCGTGGTGATATTATTCCATCTTTAGACTGTATGTAACGATACCTATATGGTAGCATTTGTAGATTTCTTAATGCCTTACGAACGAATAGTCTTAACTGTTTAATAGTGTATCTATAGTTACTAATCGGACCTCTAATATCTTCTATTTGATATCTTAAATCTTCTGTCAAATCTGACGTATTTCCATAAAATGCAGCAGTCTCATAAGATGAAGCTGATGCTGTACCATTAAATAATTTATATTTATAGAACAGACTACCCACAGATGCTCCTGTATCAACATAAGTATAATATTGTGTTGTACTTACCAATGTCACTCGTGTAGCTGAAACAGTTAGTTCTGTATATACTCCTGATTGTGTAGTAGCCTTATAAACTGCTATAGAATCCATTCCACTTGCCATTCTAGTACTTAGATTGTACATCGACATATTTATAACATTTACAGTATCTACCATTTAAATCTCCTTTTTTTAAAAAAAGGGTAGACGCATCTTTTACCTTACATCTACCCTCTATAATTACCTTCCTACTACTCAGTTACTAGGGAGTTATATCTAAGATACAAATACCTAATGGTCGAATTACAATAGGTTTGAAAACCCTTGAACCATAGATACTTAGTACTTTGATAGTCTTATCCCATTGTGAATATGCATCATAAGGTTGAGATTCTCTCATTTCACCTACGATACCTCTTTTCAATAGAATAGTTGACCCACTTAATAGTGTGTAGTTTGTTCCAGCTGATTTATATACCGCAGTAGATGTATAAATATCTAGATTAGCTATTTTTTCATAGCCAAGCCCAGTTACATTATAATCTCTTGTATACTGTACAGTATCACGGATATTATCAGATAGAAGCATGTTTACTTTATCTGTTCCACCCATTATGATTGTGTCAGGTTCTACGAATTCGGTTGTACGAATATCGTTTTTCGCTAACTCAACGTTTTTGTATGGGTCAGATGAAGCATACGTTGACCATGCTACAGACGCTGTTTCCGTATTAATACTTGTATACGTAGTAGTGTCTTTCAATGCATCAATCGTATCTTTTTCTGAATTCATTTTCAACTTATTAGCAATAAGTTGTGTTTTCTTAGCAACTAAATTCACGAATGAATAAATATTACCTTCTCTTAACGCTTTAGCAGTTATTTCAGCTTTACTGAAATATTCATATGTTGAAGCTGTTAACTTCGCAGTATAGAAATCTTCGATTTCTGCTTCACCACGTTCACCACGTTTTTTAGAACGAGTAAATCCGTCATTTGATACCTCTGTTTCCCATTGGAAACTATCTGGACTAGGTATAACAGGAAGTAAATCTTCTGCCACGAATTGCCCTTGTGCCAACGCTACTAATAACGCTGTCATATTTTCTGGTTGTAACGCTGTATGCGATAACCATTTACTAAAATCTCTTGCAGCCATTTTGACTCACCTCCTTTTTATATTAGTCCTTGTAATTGTACCAAGGCATAGTTTCCTGTAGTAGCACCGACTACAACGGTTCCAAAACCACCTGCGAATGCTCCGTTTCCAGATACATCAACAGCTCCAGTTTTGATGATTGCTCCTGCTGAATTTGATGGAAATACTGGGTCGCCCGCAGTCATCGATGTTCCAGCGTACATGTAAACGTAACCACGTCTTACTACTTCTATTTCAGTAGTATCAGCAGCTTGAGAACTTTTTACAATTCCTAATGGTTTAAGTGTAGTACTTGATGCAGTAGCATTCATGATTGTCCAGTTAGTCGCACTCATAGTAACGAAACCTTTAACCGCTGATGCTGCTGTAAAACCAGCTACATTTTGCAAACCATCATATTTTACTGTATTAACAATAGGATATGTCATTATTATTCCTCCTTTATTTTATTTTACTCATCTAACATACGCTTTACGTAAGCATTCCCTCTACTTTTTGTCTTATCATTGATAGTGTCAAATGCAGGGTCATCCTTTAATTCGTAAAGGTCCATTACCGTATCCATTGAAGGATACTTACTCTTATCTTTTTTCTCTTCAGTTTTATCACCATCAATTTCACCCTGAGGTACAATCTTCTGGTCATTTTTTTTCTCGTCTTCGGTTTTACGAGCTTTAATAGCTTCGTCAATAATTTTATCTTTATTGGTTTCTAAATCTAGTTTCTTCTGGTCTATTTCTTTTTGGGCGGATTCAATTTCATTTTTAGACTTGAATTCTACATCAGTTTTACCTTCAGCAAACATTTCAAAGTCTTCATCAGTATATTCACCGATTTTTTGAATTAAGGTTTTATCATTTTCCTTAGTTTCAATATATTTACTAACCAATTTAAGACGGTCAGTTAATTTCATTTTAAAAACCTCATCTTCTTTATCTTTAAGTTGTTTTTCAAGGTCAGTTACCTTATCCCCGTCAACAGCTTTTTTAGTAAGGTCTTCAATTTTTTTATCATACCCTTTAACTAACTTTGATGTATTTGATGCATCCTCTACTATTTTGTCAAACTCTTCTTGAGTTATCTCTTTTCCTTTATATATTACCATTCTTTTTCCTCCTAGTTGATTAATTTACTAAACCCGTTATTAAGCTCCCTTAATGAATCGTTTTCCTCTTTCAAGGTATTAATCGTATCCTCCTTTTCTGTTTTCTTTTCTTCTATTTGAGCTTTTAATGCTTCAATTTCTGTTTGCTTTTCGGTAAGTACTTTATTATAATCATCACCGATAATTACCTTTAATGCATCATCAAGTGTAACTGTAGTAGTTTGGTCACCACCAGTTTTATCAGCTACCATTAATGCATGATGTCTATATGCTGCTTCATCTTTGTCAACTATAGATGTTCCACCATAGCTACCATTAATGATATTACCATCACTGTCTGAAGTCATTTGATGTATTTCCCAACTAGCTGATACATCATCTTTAAATTTCTTAATTTTATCAACTATTTCTTTATCAGTATCAGTATAAATTACATAATCACCCATCAAATAATCTACTCCATCTTCCCCTTTAGCTACATACCCCTTTAAAGCCGAACCAACAACTTTACGTTTTTTATATTTATCAGTATGTTCCTTAGGTAGATTAGAATCACATTCTGCATACATTAGCGGAGTATGTTCTAATTCCTTAGCGAACTTTTCAGCTGCTTTCTTTGTCATTGTAAATTTTTCACCATCATGTTGAGATTCAACATCGACAGGACTAATTCTATATCTTTGCAACTCAATTCCATTATCACCTTTGAATTGAGGATATTCTTCAAATAATTCGTTCATTATTTATCCTCCTTTTTAATTGGCTTTTTAGTAGGTTTCTTATTACTACCACCACCATCACTTGTAGCTACTGCCTTAGTACTACCACCTTCTACCACTTCTTGTTTAAATGTAGCTCTTGCTTCCCATTTTTCTTCTTCTTTAGCCTGTATAGTTTTACGTTCAGCTATCTTATCTGGGTCAAGACCATATTTTTCTAATACGGTATATATATCAGGTCCACCGTATGTATATAATTCAGTTAGACGTTCTAGATATGAGTCATCATAAACATCAGGTTTATCAAAATTCACATTAGGTAATGCTTTTAACTTACCTTTATTTCTTTTAATAATCTGCATTGCAAGCCACATATACCATCCTGATGCATGTTGCTGTAAATCGATAGCGTTAAGTTCATAGTTCTTTAAATTCATCTTCTCGAATGAAGTAGAATTAGCACTAGAACTTGGGTCTAATAAAATACCGAAGTTAGAGTAAATGTTAAACGTACTCTGTACATACTTCGCTTGGTCTAGTAACACATCAGTTTCTGGCATAACCATCGAAATATTATAAAAATAAGGAGTTGCAATTACTTCAAACACATCTCTCATATCTTCAAATAGGTCTTGAGCTTCATCAATATCACCATTTTTAATTACTGCCCCATCTTCATCATATTGAGTAGGACGTGGTGGATTATCTTTGTCACCAACTTTAATCTGTATAATCTTATTAATAATCAACTCTAAAGTTGAAATATCTGCATCAATTAATTTATGTCTTAATGCTATAGATTCAAAACTACGTCTAAGCATTGGAGGTGGATATAATGTTTGGTTATTAGGGGTATATCTAAACTTAATAGCATAAGCATTCTTACGTCTCATAGCTTTTTTACCTTTATCATCCCACTCTGTAAATAATGTTCTTACAGCTAAATCATCAGTAGCATCTTCAAGTGTAGATTTATAAAATGTATCGGATACCCCTAGTAGAACCCCTTCATCACCAAACTCTGATGTAGATGCCTCTAATTTAACACCTAACACAGGATATAATGAAATTTTCATAGGAAATTCATATGTTTTTCTTCCAACTGTAATAGTTCCCCATTCAAAATCAGGTACAGCCATACCAGTTAATGCCATTGACCTCATAATTTGAGAATTTAGATTTTTTAATCCTGGTAGTACATTTCGGGTATCAGAATTAACCATTCGTGCCCATTGCTTCCAAGGCTCTGCTTCTTTTTGATTATTACTTGGTAAATCGAAATTTACTTCAGTATTTGAAACATTAACTAATGCGTCAATTAAACCCCCAATTAAATCATCCTGTTGATATATAGTTAAGGCTTTTTGTACATCCCCATAATATCCTGTATCAGTAAATAATCTAACCCAACCTTCATCAGTTAATGTAGGGTCATCAGGAGTAAATAGATTACCTAAATTACTTCTATAGGCTTCCATTTTATCTTCTACACGTTTAAGTGCTACCTTGCGTGGTATTAATCTAGTTATAATGTTATCTTTTACGGTTGTCTTTGGTTTACTTGTAATCGCTTGAATCGATTGATTCTCTTTTTTACGCTTTGTCATTCAACCCTCCATATATTTTATACTATATATATAGGGCTTGTTCTATAAAATTTAATTTATTTTGTAAGGAAATATATTATATATATGGTAACTTTTTATATAGAACGGATTATCTTATTTATTTTATCTATATGATACTGAACTGTAGTAGTAGACTTACCAATTATCTCAGCTATATCTCTAACAGTTCTATTATGTATATATTTAAGGTCAGCTATTCTACGCTGTTCGTTATTTAATCTATTCATACGCTCATATATAATTATAAATAAAAATTGACGTGTTTCAAATTCAATATCACGTCCATATTCTGATGCAATCTCTTCAAGGGTTCTATAGTCTTTAACCATATTATCAAATCCAATATTAACATCATTATCAGAATTACGGTATTGTCCTAGTTCTGATTCTAGTAATACATTATTTTCAAATCTTTCTTGTTTTGGGTCCATTACATTCTTCTCCTTCTTGGGGCTTGTCTACTCTTTCTATTAAATACAGTGTGTGTTAGTTTCTTAGGACTAGCTACTGAACCATATCCACCTCTAAATAATCCTTTCTCTACAATTAACAGTATAACTAAAGCACAGCATCTTAGAGCATCAACACAATGCTCATTTACCGAGTTTACATACGTGTAAGGATGTAATGTCTTGGTACTTGGACTTTGAGTTTCAGCTATCATGATGGTAATTAAATCATCATAATCATCTGCATTAGTTTCTGCTAGGGCTATGTGAAACCGTTCTGCTTCAACTAATTCAATCATTTTCATTGTACCAGCAACCTTCATAGCATATTTAATCTCTTCTTGTTGGTCTCTTCCTGTGTTTATATTGACAGTATCAATATAACTCATAATAACAGGTTTAGTGAATATTACTGGCATCATATACATCTTATTTCTTATGTAACTTCCAGGAAATATCTCTTGATTGATTAAGTTATCATATACCGCATGACCTACGGTTTGAGCATCTATAGCGGCATGTTTACAACTAAAGTAGTCTAACAGATAGTTAATAGTCTTAGCTATATTATATGGAGCCATGTTCTCTATCTCTACCCTATATATTACATCATAATGTTCTACTTCTACATCCTTTACTTTCTTCTTATATGCACCCAGCATAACTATATGTAACGGTGAATTAGAAGTATATCCCATATCCCCCCCCATTATATAATAATTATATTTTGGAGGTAAAATAGGTAAGTTTAATTGTCGGTATGCATCTTCAAAGGAATTTCCGTTAAAGGTTTTAAATCTAAAGAAAGGATTATCCACAATACCATCAACCAATTTAGATGGTCTAAATACTGAAGCTGCATGGTCTCCCCATTTACCTTCTACTAGGTTACGCCAAGCTGGAGTATGTTTACCACCATAAAGCATAATAGCCCGAGCTTGCTTATCATCATCCCAATCTTCCGATTCATAACTTGCATATCTATAATACATTACATCACTCTTGTCATGAGAATAACGACTAACATAATAATATAGTACAGAGTCACGTATGTCATTAGGAACGCCCGTCACGACGATTTGACCACCCTCTTTAACCGCTGGTATCAACTCATTTAAAATAGCACGAGGAAGTAATTGAGCTTCATCAATAAATAGGTAATCATAGTGACCAGATACCAATGTTGTTGCACCCGTCTTATCATGACCTACAATACGTATTTCCATCTTATGTCCATTAGTAAATGAAAAAACTCTTGACTTCTTATCATAATTGATATAGAATTGACGAGAGAATGTATCTTTATTAAAATATTCGGTAAGATGATGCTCTAGAACGGTAGCATGTCGCATGTTACGTACAACGTAAGCAGACCACTTCTTAGGATTGGTTAATGCTATCATAAATAGCATATGCTCAACAGATGAGGTATTATGACTTAATATACCATCTATTATATGAGTACTAGTTTCTGGAACTGAAACAGCTACAGTAGAATGTTTACCTATAGAGGTTATAGATTTAATTTTAGTCCATATTATATTTTGCCATAAATGTCGGTAATTAGATTCATCTATATTATTAACATTTAAATATCGTTTTAATTTGGTAATATCAATAGATTTGTATGTATTTCTTATTCTACATGAATTTCCATCTAATACTTTACTAGTTACATTTTGCTGTGATTTAAGTTCATTAAATAATTTAGTATTTAATGGTATTAATTTAGCTCTATCACCCTTATCGTTATGAGTTAGCATATTATCAACATATAACTTAGTAAATATTCCTATACTAGTAAAAAAATTTACTACTTTATTCGTAGATATATTCATTACATATGCTAAATTTCTACCCCCATTATATTTAACATATTTTTTAGTATATGTCGCTCTAATTCCAAACCGTAATAATATCAATTGTACCTGTTTCATCATTTTTTCTGACACTGTACAGTATCCTATTCTATCTTTAGAATACCATCCGTCACAAGCAAATAATCTATTTATTAAAATAGCAAGTTTTTCATTACTACATTTCAAATATTTATCAGGTATGAATTTAGTATGTGAAGTTGTATTAAATATATCTAATTCTCGTAATAAAATTCTTATTTTATGTTCTTTAGCTTTACCAATTATTTTAGTACTAGATGTAGATATTCTATAGTTACCACGTTTATTATTATTTTTAGATTTCTTTTTAAGTACACAATCAAAATCTTTTACAATATTTCGCATTTCATTAACAATACTTGGATTTATATTAGTAAAATCACAAGTATTGCTAATACATCCATCCCCTAATAAATATCCTATAAGTTTTAATTCGTTATCACTAGGAGTGTCATCAATATGAGAAGGTTCTGGTACATATTCTTGTTGAACAATATAATCTCCAGATTTTAATTCGTTAACAGGTTTCCATCCATCATAAGTAAGAAATGGATGTTCTTCAGTAACCGATGTTTTAAAATTACCATCTAATTCAAGTTCAAAACATTCCTTTTTACCATTATCTTCCGCCCATGCCTGTGCCCAACACATTTTATTATATTGTTCGTCATATGATGATATATGAAACCCTGTATTAATTAACTCTTTTAATTTTTTATAAGTTCCATCATTCATCATTATTTCAGAATCATCTTTCTGGCACTTACCAACAGACCTCCCACTAGCTATTACTAACTCATTATTTAATAGAGTACCCATCATATAATCTAACTGGGCTTTCATGATACTCCATTTTCTACCACCTTTTTTAGCACTTAATCGTTGGTCTCTATTAAAATAGTTAAAACTAAAATTGGGGTCAGTTAACATCCCATACATTAGTCTGGTAGCTCTTCCTACATGTACTGGTTTTTTATCATCCATAAATTACTCCTAATATATAGTCTTTATGGATAACAGAATGAATACCTTTATTATTATAACGCCCCTTTACCTTACGTAAATCAATTATAACTTTATCTTTAAGTTGAAAATCATATTCACTATCATCATGTAATGCTATAACAGTTCCTTCATTTGAATCGGGTTGTTTTCGACTTCTAGCTATAATAATACCCGATTTTTGAACTTCTTCTTTCTTCATTGCCACAATAACCATATCTTTTAATGGTTTTAAATTAGAATCTATGGAAATTCCCTGTCGTTTACTTTCTTTCGCCGCATGTTCTCGTTTTAAAAACTCAGGTTTATCAACGTGAGTCATACTCTCATACCATTCTTCATTCTCTTCTAAATCACGTTGCTCATCGGCATAAATCTTCTCAGCATCATAAGTGGTATCCATATCTTTTAATATTTTAGTCATTTCATCCATATTATATACCTGTAGACCCCCAACCACCAATACCTCTGACTGAATCCTCAAGTGTATCTACTTCTTCATACTCTGTAGGAACTAACTTACGAATAATAGCCTGACCGATACGGTCTCCTACATCATATATTTTAGGAAAATCTAGTTTTACAAGTGGATTATGATAATTTTTACTAAGTTGTGTAGTATCATGTATACATCTATAGGTAAACTTAACCTCACCACGATAATCCGCATCAACAACACCAACACAGTTAGTTAACTCTAAATCATACTTCATTACACTACTTCTAGGATATAATTGCATGAAATACCCTTTAGGAATCTCAAATGCAAGTCCTGTACCATATATTACTAAGTCATCTTTGAATTCTATACTAGTAGCTGTTAAATCAGCTCCAGCATCGGTATCATATGCAAACTTAGGCATTACAGCATTCTCTGTTAATTTCTGTACGTTTATCTTCATATTATATTTCCTTTCTTAATAACTTTATATCCATTTATCATTATCCTTCTTCCATACCTTCTGGTTAGAGGTTTCTAGCGTGATACCATAATATATTACCTTTTCTTTCTTAGTGGTATCATATGTTCCAGTTTTAATATAATCTACTACATTTTTAACTTCATCATGCACTTCATCAATTTCAAATCTAGTAAATAATACAATTTCCTTCTTTTTACGTTTAACATACTTAATTAATTCTAATAGTTCATATTCAGTTTGTAATAGTGGTTCTCCACCATATATGAATACCATATCTATCATATTATCAAATCTATTAAATTTATCTTCAAATCGTTTCAACCAAGTAACTAAAGGGCTTCCTAGGTCAAAATCCCAAAGTTCTTTAGAATGACACTCTGGACATATACCATCACATCCAGAATGTATTATTTCTAGAGCTTTATATTTTAGTGAATATTGCGTTGATACGATATTAATTGGAATACCTCCATATAAATCCACTAGCAGTTTTACGTTTACCTCTACATACTGAACATATATTTTGATATGATATTTTTAATTCATTGTAAACCTCTCTTGCACATGACCAGTTTTTTATAAATATTCCATTTTTATCATATTGAATAATTGGTTGGGCGTATGGGTTACCACTACCTTTATATTTATATATTAATTCTGGACGTTTTTTATGAACTATATTTTTACATGTCAAACTTATTCTTTTTTTCACTTCATCCGTACGTTTCTTACCTTTATTACCTGTTCCTATTTTTTTCTTAGTCTCTTCACTATGATGCTTTCCTAACATTATAGAGTGTGCAAATTTAGTTAAATTTATCTCAGGGTTATACTTATCCATATAAAACTGCTCTCGTTCTAATAATTTGGATTTATCACATTCTTCTATAACTGAAAAAAATAATGAATCATTTCTATCATATAATCGTTGTAATATAATATTATGATGTCGTTTACATTTTAAATCTCGAATATGTGTATTATATCGTTTTTTTAAATTAATAGATGACCCTATATATCTATATTCATTATTTAAACTTACTATACTATATATTCCAGATTCTGATATTATCATTTAATAATTTCCTTATTGTACCACTTCCTTTCAGGATATTCATACTCTCTACGCACTTTTGCAAAGTTTTTAATATTTACAATAAATCCCACTACTCTATGAAATTTATCAGTTATGACTCCATTACATATAGAACATGTATCAATCTTTCCATTACTAATATGTCCATTCACACATTGATTTAATTGATAATTTATACCAAAATATCTAACTCCCTGTTTAGCACATAATTTAATTAAATCTACAATTCTATCTTCACTCATTTCATTATCAACATTTACATGAAGTATACTTCCTCCACTAAATTTATCATCTAATAATCCTTGAATATGTATTCGGTCTAACAAATCGGCATTAGATATAAGTGGAACAAATTGATTAGAATATAATTCATATGTTTCATTATACCCCATTAATTTATCCTTTTTCGCAAGTTTTACAGCTGCCCCCTCAGCAGGAACTTGTTCAACATTATGGGGAGCATCATATTGTGATTCCATATTATTTATAATTTTATTTGTAAAATCCATTATTTTAATAGATTCTTCCTGTCCATTAGATTCAATCACATCATAACCTCTATAATCTAAACATTCGTACATTCCGTTAATACCCGTCGTTGAATACTGTTTATTTAAACTCATAAACTCTAATGTATATAATGGCATAAATCCTTCATCTATTTTTTGTTTAATAATTTTTCGTTTACAATTATTAATTTTTCCTGTTAATTCTATTAAATGTTTAAGTTCATCATAAAATTTATCAGAGTCATTATCTAATTTGCCATATTTATACCCCAATCTAGGTAAATTAACTGTACATACTCCTAAACTTCCAATTTTATTACTAGAACCACCTATAGAATTAAAATATTCATTATTCTTATCTGATTTAAGTCTACAACATGAACTCAATACTGATGATTTTCCATCAAATATATTAATAAATCCATATTTCTTATCATATTTTGCTATAACTCTTATAAAATCTTCATCCTTTATATTATTTTCATCATCTGTAGCACAGCATGCAGTTATTACAGGAAATGTATATACTGTTCTAGAATATTCTTCATTCATAATTTGTAAAAATAATTCTTGAAGTTTATTAACTGTATCATCATCAGGAAGTGTACCGTCAGGAAATATATACATAGATTTAGATTCTTCTAAAAAATATTTATCATATATTGATATATTTGTAAAAGGACTCTGGTCTCCCCTCATAGGTTGATTAAGTGTATAAATCATTGATGCTAATGTTTCCTTTACATACATCCAACAGTCTTCTTCTGTTCTAAAATAAAAATGTGCATCAGATTGTGTATCTATAATATTTTTTACATAATATGACATAACTAATAATAAATCAGCTAATCCTGTAGCCCCTAATATAGAATTACTTGCAATTGTTACAAACTGTTCTATTTGAGATTTAAATGCATATAAATATTTTGGTGGTAATGAGGTAATACTATTAATCATAGGAAGTCCTTTATACATTATATCTAAACATGAAAAATTAAAACAATAACTTTCCATAATCATATATGAATCATGAATGTATATATCTCCAATTAATTGGCGTTCAATAATTTCATTTGCAATACTACTACCATAAAATTTACGAACCATTCTCCATAATATATATAAACTATTTAATTTATAAATTGGTTTTGACGCTTCTTTTTTATAATTAATAATACAATTTTCAGAAATATTTGCATTTTCATCTATGCTTGAATCAGAAGTACGTTTAGTTTGAAAAAATTGTTTACTGAACTTACCTATATCTAACTGGTCTCCTATTCCTTCTATATTAAATAGCTCATCTGGGTATTTATCCTTTAAATACATATACTGGTCTACAAATTCCTGGTCATAACTTAATTTTATATACAATTTTTTCCTCCTATTTTATTTTATACTAGTTCTGCTTCTAATTGACGAACATGTTCAACTACATATGTATCCAATAGTGCGTCACCGTTAAGTTCAAGGTTCATCTTATCAGTAAACGTCTTTATTGTCAAGGGGTCGAAATTATTTGATTTTAACATTATCTCCGCAACTTCATTCATTATTTCTTCGTATGTAGCTTTAAATGTAGGGAAATTAGTCTTAAATATAACTCTATTACTACATTCACTACATATTCCGACACCCATGTATTCTTGTTCATGTTCTGCTAAATATGTAAGCATACTAGCAAATTTGGTTGTCAATATATTGCCCGACTCAGCGTTCATATCACTTTTTAGGTCTTTCAAAACTTTTGTAGTCTTATTTATCTGGTCAATAATCTTATTACTAATATCTTCTATACCCTTACGTTCATTATAAGCTAAATCAGGGTCACTAAGTAATTCAGAGTTTCTATATTCTTCTAACTTCGATTGCAGTAAACCACCAATGAGTACATTAAACTCAGGTACATTATCACCGTAATGAGCATAATAACTATACACCTCCTGTAAAAATTTAGATTCTTTTTTATCTCTTGTTACAATACGCAATCCAGCGGGGAATGTCTTTCTAAAATCATATAAATGTCTTTTAGAAAATAATTCAGTAATATCTGTTTCATCATTCATTACATTAGTATTTAACTCATTGTATCGTATTCGTTGTACTTGGTCTGGGGAAATTCCTTTGTCTAACATCTGTTGACATACTGTACACTTCTTATATTTGTTCCATGATGAAGTTGTGCAACCTTCACCGCAAAGTGGGCACTTATTCCTAGCCCCTTTAGGTGTCATTACTTTTTCTAATATTTTTGGCATCTATTCTCCTCCGTATATAGTCTGGTTATTAGTATAACATACTTCCTATAATTTGTCAAGTGTTAATTTAAAAAAAGACTTGACAAACATTATATTATATGTTATACTAAAAGTATAACAGATAGGAGACGATATATGATTGAAATAGAAAATAAATTTGACGAAGGTGAAAAGATAGATTATCATACTGATTTTATACCATTTGAATTCCCGCATTTACATTCAGAGAACGGACAATTGGTAGGACATACTTCAGAATGTAAACATTGTAATCAATGTGGGTATATGAAGACAATGTGTACTAACCCCAAAGCACCGACTAAGTTTTGTTTCTTTGGATGGTATTCAGCAGGATTAGTACCTGACCAACTATGTAGATGGTTTGAGCCAAATCCTTACTGGAGTTCGGTATCACTTAACTATTTCACTAATAGAAATAGATTAATAAAAAATATGGAAGAAAAGAAATTAGTAGAAGGAGACATAGATAAAGCAGCTAAAACTAATGGAGCTATAGGTGAATATATCTATAAACCCGTTAATATCTTTTTATTAGGAGCTAATGATGACCTACCGAAAGAAGAAATATATAAAAAATTTCCATGGATGAAGGAAGGTATAGGTAAAGTAATTCAAACCATTAAATATACCGAAGACCTTGAAGACCTTTCAATAAAACTTAAAAAATCAATGACAAAAGTACCTAGTATGGGATTTGTACCTAAACTTTTACTTCCTTGGAAAGATAATCTTCCTAATACATATATTGATAAAGTAACTAAAATAATTGACGATTATGAATCAGTACAGACTGTAAACATAGCTACAAGGTTAGTTCATTCAGAGATTATTCAGGAAAATGAATATATGAACCTAGCTTATCTAAATCACTCTATATGGGGCTATAACTTACATAAAATATTTGAAGGTAGAACAGTTCTATGTATTGCTGGCGGTCCTTCACTTCAAGACCAGATTCCATTAATTAAAAAACATCAAGACAAGTTTGTAATTATATGTGTATCAACTGTTGCTGAACTTCTATTCAAAAATGGTATTACACCACATATAATCGGTACAATTGATATGAAGGCTGAAAATATAATATATATTGATAGTCTTAAACCCGAATGGCAGAAGAAGTCATATTTTGCATTTGAAGTCGATGCTCATAGAACGGTTATCGATGCTTACAAAGGTCCTAAAATTATGATAGCTGCTGACATAGATAGAGCACCAATTACAATGCCACTTAGAGCTATATTTCCAAATGATTTTAAAATACCTAAATCTGGTACAGTTTCTAATATTATTTACACAATAGCCAGATTAACTAATCCTAAAGAGATTATATTGGTAGGATATGATTTATGTTATACAGGTAAACGGTCTCACGTTGATGGTACTAGATTTAATAGGGATGTAAAAGTTATTAACGGAACTAATGGATTTTTCTTACAATTTAATGATAATAAGAATGTACAGGAAGGAATTGAAGTAGAAACTAATAATGTAGATAAAGATGGTAAACCACTTAAAGCTGTTACTATAAAATCATTCTATACATACTTGGTAGAACTTAATCTTAGAATTGATACAGAACCAAAAATTAAAACGTATGATGCGGGGTTAGATGCGGCTAAAAAGGAGAACTGTGAGTATAAACCTCTTAAAGATATAATTAAAACAGTAAAAAAACCTAAAACTAATGTATTTGATGAATTAGCTAAATTATCTAATAAAACTACTTCAAATAGCACTATTAAGAAGTATTTAAAAAATATAGGTGTAAAAGTTAATAAATCTGATGTTAAATTTAACCATGTAAGTAAAATAACGTACTTAATGAGACAATATCAACAATATCCTGTCTTAAAATATGGTAAAATATTACATAGGTTAGAAGAAGTAGTAAATATTGCTACAAAGAATGAAATAGAGCAATTATCTATAAATGCATATGATAAATGGAAAAAACTAAACCAGGAGGAACAAAATGGAAACGAATAGTGGAACAGATATCGGTTCAGGACAGGTTGACCTATTAAAGGAAGATATTGAAGTTGAAGAAGAGGTAGGTCCTGATTTTACCCCCGAACGATTACCAGATGAATCATTTGATGACTATAAGGATAGAAGAAAAGCAGTTAAAAAATGGACACATCGTGTAAGATTCACTTCAGATGATGAAGGACTTAATAGAATTGCTAGAAGAAAGAAAACTAAGTTACATCTTACTAAAAAAATACGGAAAGTACGTGGTAAGTATATATATGGTATGATTAAAGACGATGACGACAATTTAATCACTAATAATATCACTGAAGCGTATGATAAAGATATAAATCCAATCCAATTTGCAAGAATGCGTAAAATGGGTCTAACTTTAAAGCAATATCTTAGTATTGCTGAAAATACTGAGAAAAACCTTAATGAAATGTTAAAGGATAATGAAAAATTCAAAGAATTTACCAAAACTGATGAAAAGGAAGGTAAAACTGATGATAAACATAAATAATATTTCAAATTACGATGACCTCATAATGTTATTTGATATTATTGAAGAAGATGATGATGATTTTACCGTTACCCTAACAAATATGGACCGAAATTATCTAACAAGTGATGAACTTGATAATATTTTAGATGAAATGCATCAATATAGTATAATAAATAACTATAATATAGATGTGGGGTATGAAACCATGCTTCATTTATCTATATTTAAGTTTACAAGGGAGAATTAAATGAAAATTATAGCAGATATAGGTTCAAATTGGAGAGTTAGTAATGTTATGCATGAAAACTTATTAAATACTATAGTATTAATGGAACAGTTACATAATGTAGGTGTAGATATAGTTAAATTTCAGTTCTGGGATACAGAAACATTCATACATAAAGACCATCCTAATTATGATACATATAAACGATTAGAAGTACCCGTAGATTGGTATGAAAAATTGATTAAAGAAGCTAAACGAATAGGCATAGACTTCATGTCAACCACTTTTGACTTCAAAATAACTGATATGGTACATAAATTAGGTCAAAGACGATGGAAAATATCTTCTGGTGACGCTAATTTCATTCCTCTAATCGAAAAGATAGCAAAGTATAAAGAACCTATCTACATTTCAACAGGAAATTGTAATGAGTATGAAATTCAAGACGCTGTTAACATAATTAAGACAGAATCATACAATATACCCATTACGATACTACATTGTATTAGTAAATATCCGACAAAGTTCGATGAAATAGGTTTCAAACGTATTACTCACTTAATTAGAAAGTATCCTTATTGTGATATTGGATGGAGTAGTCATTTACAGGGTGAAGAAGCAAAATACGCAGCTTTACTAGCATTAGCAATGGGTGTTAAGACCTTAGAAGTACATGTTAAACCTAAAGATGTAGACACTCCAGATAATTTTGCCTTGACAATAGATGAAATTAGTGATTTAATACAATTAATAGAAACGGCTGATAACCAACTTAACCTTAATCCGGAAATTAATGAAACATCTTTATTATGGGATAGACGAAATAATAAAGACTGGAAACGTCCTTGGTTAGAAACTGAATGTGTTAGAGACTAATCATGTGGAACTATTCACAGGTATATAAAAGACTTGACATTATATTAAAAATATGGTATAATACAAGGGATATGACAATAGCAACAAACGTTGCATATATATAAGTAAAAAGGAGAAAAATAGCATGTTATCAGCAAAACTATCAACATCAACGCCACAATTCAGTTGGAATAATAACCCAAATTCAGTGTTTGAGGATATATTTAATCCAGTTCTTAAACCTGTTAAAGATATAAAAGTAAACGTGGTAGACAATAAGAAAACATATATGGTAGAAGCTCTTTTACCAGGATTAGACAAAGATAAAATGTCAATCGAAATCAACGACAACAAAATTACCCTAACATATAAAGACTCGGAGATGATAGAAGATAAGAAATATCTTCGTAAAGAATTCAAGTCTGAAAAATTTACACGAACCGTTATACTCCCTAATAACGTTGATTTAGAAAAGGCTAGTGCAGAATATAAAAATGGCGTGTTAGTAATAACCGCCCCCAAAACCAAAGAAAAGAAATCAGTAATAGAAATTAAATAGAAAAGGAAAAAGAAATGATTGGATATGGAAAACAATACATAGACGAAGATGATATAAAGGCAGTAGAAGAAGTATTAAGGTCAGATTATTTAACTTGTGGACCCAAAGTCCAAGAATTTGAAGAGAAATTCGCAGACTATGTGAATAGTAAATATGCGGTGGCTGTCTCTAACGGGACGGCTGCCCTACACCTACTAGCATTAGCTACTAAACCAAAGCATACAGTTGTACCTGATATAACATTTATGGCAACTGCCAATGCATTTGCACATACTGGGTCACAAATACATATTCAAGACGTCGAAGACACACAACCCATGTTACCACCTACACAGTTTCCCGAAGATAGTTTAATAGTACCAGTACATATGGCAGGGTTCCCTGTACAAATAGATAAATACTATACACGTACTATAGAAGATGCATGTCATGCATTAGGTGCAATATGGAAAGACTCTAAAGATACATGGCATAAGGTAGGCGACTGTAGTTATTCTTTAGCATCAGTATTCAGCTTTCATCCCGTTAAACCGATTACTACTGGTGAGGGGGGTATGATTACTACCAATGACAAAGCACTCTACGAGAAAGTTAAACAATTGAGAAGTCATGGTATAGAGGACAATAAGTACACTATGAACTATATCGGTCTTAACTATCGTATGACTGACATTCAGGCAGCACTAGGTATTAGTCAACTAATGAAAATAGATAGGTTTACTAGAAGACGTAGAGAGATAGCTAAAACATATGATAAATACCTAATAGGGTTAACAGCTATGACACCATACAG
>Ga0307928_10001110_pt1 | contig 20259 bp, 40 predicted proteins | sample AceLakmetagen232_FD_201815 | JGI IMG/M metagenome (GOLD analysis project Ga0307928, IMG submission 201815) | Saline water microbial communities from Ace Lake, Antarctica - #232 | ecosystem: Environmental > Aquatic > Non-marine Saline and Alkaline > Saline | place: Antarctica: Ace Lake... | reverse complement strand
AGGTTCTCAAAGAGGAGCCGAAGGTTCTCAAAGAGGAGCCGAAGGTTCTCAAAGAGGAGCCGAAGGTTCTCAAAGAGGAGCCGAAGGTTCTCAAAGAGGTGTAGAAACAATGTATAAAAATGAAATATCAAAAAGGGTTGCAATGACAATGGAGCAGGTTAAAGAACGAACCGATGTATTAGATGTTGCACAAATGTGTCCACTTAAAATAGATGTAGGTGGCGATATTAGAGATATTAAATCTCATAAAGGAATTTACAATATGTCTACAAAAGATGGTAAATTTTGTTCTGCTGTAGTTCCTCATTATAATTTAATTCAGCATAAAGAGTACTTTAATTCTTTTGCAGATGCATTAACTAATATGGGTTTAAAGTTTAATTTTAGTTGTGAGCAAAGTGGAAATAAAGCTTTTGCAGATATTGATTTTATAAATAATAATATTAAGTTTGATAAACTTAATGAAGAGTTTACAACAGGTATTAGATTAATTAATAGTTATGATAAAAGTACTGGATTATTTGTTTCTCCAAAATATACTAGGCTTGTTTGTTCTAATGGAATGATAGTTACAAAAACTCCAAAGTCAGCTTCAATTAAACATCACTATAAAAAGATAAAAGATATACAGGCTTTTGTGGAATTAAAAGCTATTGAAATTATTAAAGAACATAGTGAATTACAAAAATGGGTTTCTGAAAGTATGGCTGATAGTATGGAATGGTTTAACTGTTGTAAAATATTAGAGAAGCTTTTTACACAACCAAAACATAGAGAACAAATTTTAAAGAAACTTGGCATAGATCTTATATCAATTGATGGTAAAGATAAAACAGGTAAGAAAAAGAAAGATGTATCTTATGTTTGGAGTAATGATGAGAAAAAGAAGGATAAGATTAATAGATGGGATTTGTATAATGCTGTAACAGAGTATATTACACATGGTGAACAGATTACACCACATATTGAAAGTGTATTCCATAGACAAGCAGAAAAACTATTAATAACACCATTAAATAAAATGCCAATGCCAGAAATTGAAGTAGGGTTAAAAGCATGATACTAGAGAATTGTGGCGAATTTGAAACTGTGACAGATTATAAAATTTGTCCGTTTCATAAGAAACATCCAGGGCAATCTTATTCAGGTTGTACCTGTGTTTCTGTTTATTCACGGAGAAAGAAATAATATGAGGAAATCAGAGGAAGTAGAAATTTTATTAGCTGATTTAGATGAAACTAATATATCTTCAATTTTAAAAACTTATCATGATGTAGATAATGTTAGTAAAAAGATAGAAGAATTAAGAGAAATGTTAAGAGTAAAAATTAAAGCTTATTTAAAAGAAAGATTATGGACTAATTATAAAGATAAAGAAACTAAAATTAATGTAACTATCTCTGTTCAAAAAAGAGAAACAATTAATAAGGACCAATTAAAATGTATTTTATCAGAAGCTGATATGTCTCAAATAACTAGAATCACTTCATTTGAAAAACTATTAATTGTTACACCAGAAACTAGAATGAGGTTAAAGAACTATGTCAAAAAGAAACTATAATGTATTAGGGGATTGGATTAAAAATAGATTTGTAAAGAAACCAAAGCAGACAGAAGATGAGAAATTACTTAGTGAGATCGAAGGTAAACAATTCGAGATAGAAAAAAGAAAGTTAGAATCAAAAATATTAAAAGAGGATGTTAATAAAATGGTCGGAAAATTAGAAATGAAAGATGGAAAATTAGTACCAAGAAGTGAAAACGTTGAACCAGGTGTTCAAGTATCTCCAATAGAACAAAGTCCGCAGATGGTACAACAGCAACCTGGTCCAGTTGCTCAACCGCAACCTGGTTCAGTTGCTCAACCGCAACCTGGTTCAGTTGCTCAACCGCAACCGCAACCGGCACCACAGTTTGTTCAACCACAAATGGCACCACAACAGCCACAGTATGAACAGCCTTCAGTACCACAGTATGAACAAGATATTTTAAATGAACAATATCAACAACCTAGTCCAGTTGCTCAACCACAAATTCCGCCTATGGAAATGCAAAACCCAAATATACCACCTGGCTATAACCAACAAATACCACCTCAAGAAGGATCACAACTTAAAAAACCTGAGGATGAAGAAACTGCTGTAGTTATTCAATTTGCTGGTGGAACATTTTTGGAAGTTATATGTGAGAAAAAATATTTAGGTAAGTTTTTAACTGAGATTGATTCAGCTATAAAATCAGGAGAAAACATTCAATTAAATAAAAAACTTATAGCTGCACATAATATTACAGTTTGTGAATATTAGTAAGGAGGTAATTAAAATGAGTTTAACAGAATATTTAAAAGAAGAGCATAATATTACAAGATATATGACTGCAAGAGTTTTTATTATGGGTATGTTTTGTGGAGCCTGTTTAGGTGTATTGTTTGTTTGGCTAGCTGTGGTTTAAAAAATGAATAAGATAATGGTTAGTTTATTTTTTATTTTTTTATTTACAAATCTTGTAGATTTAATTACAGCTTATTTTATATTACCAGCTGAGGCTAATCCATTATTTTTAATTACAGGAAATTTGTTATGGTTAGCTTTTTATAAAATTGCGTTTGTTGTAGTAATAGGTTTTCTATGTATTAAAAATACTTATCCTAGTAATTTTATTTATTTTATGTTTATACTAATATTAGTATTAGGATCATTATTAGTAACTATAGGAATATGGTCAAACGTTCAAGGTATATTAAATCCTAAGATAGTTGAACAATCAGCTCAATTAAGTAGTGAAATAAAAACAGAAGCTTATGTACGGTTTGTTTCTATAATATATATTTTACCAATGTCATTATGTTTATTATCATTTAAATTATATGAGTGGTCTTTATCAAGTATAATATTAAAGAGGAAAAAGAATGGTTAATATGATTATAGCATCGTTAACACCAGAAACAATGATGTGGACAATAGGTTTAATATTTGGAATACTTTTATTTATATTTATATTTATGTCTTTTTTAGATGCTATGTAAAAATCAATAAGTTTATTAAACAGTTAATATTAATAATAAATAAATAAATAAATTATAATAAAGGATAAAAATGGATAATAAATTTAGAATAGCAGTGGCGAGTATATTAGTCTTATTAATAATAGGTATGGGAATATTAGCTTATAAAAATCAAGAAAGTTGGTTTGTAAGTAAGACGGAAATTCAATATCCAGATGGATGTGTAGAGAAATATAGAAATATTGAAATGGTAACTCCTGTTTGTACAGAAGGTAGAATATTACAGGAGAGACAAACTATGGGTGGGTTTCCAGAAATGTATGCTGATATGGAATTTAATTTAAGTGAGTAAAAATTAAGTAATAACCTTATTAAGTAATGCTTTAATAAATAAAACTAGTATTTAAGGTTTTAAGGTTATAAGTATAAACTAGTTTAAAAATAAATAGAGGAGCCGAAGGTTCTCAAAGAGGTAATAAAATGGAAAAGAAAGGAAAATATATAACTATGTTGGTTGTAGTTCTTATAATTGTTTCAGTTGGCGTAACTGCTAGTCTGTTAGATTATTTTGGACAAAACTCAACAACTGTAAATGTAGCTAGAGCTGTAACAGTTGAAGGAGTAAGTTGTTTGGATAATGTATGTTCAAATGAAGTAGATGTAAGTGGTGGAGAAAGTTCGTATTCAGAAAACATAACATTAGTATCTGATACTTCTGCTAATGCGCCATTAACAATTGATTTTATGGTTACACCAAATGATGCAGGTATAGTTAATACTTTAATCTATAACCTTGAAGTTAGTGGTGATGCAGGTAATGAAAACAGAATTAGAATTGATGCTAGTGATGTTGCAAGTGTTACAACTTTAAGTGATATTAATACTATGTCTTTTGATCAATATGTTACAGCAGGGTACATTGGACACGTTGATATTCTATTAGATATTAATGGAGATGGTGAATATACTTCTGGTATTGATGATGCTTTAGTATTTGAGTATGATAAAGTTTCAGCACCTAGTGATCAAGTTGTAGCTTCTATGGGTTATTCAACAGGATCATGGGTTAATACTTTTGATGACAAAGGCGTTATAGATGATAATGCAAAAGCTTGGTTGACTACAGGTCCAGCAGGTCCAGCATCAGCTCCAGCAACAACGTTCTTTTCTCATACTCTTGGAGATTGGAAAGTAGGTCCAGCAACTAATGAAGCTAATGGTAAAACTATTGATGGCTCTACAGTTGTATTAGGATTTGAGATCGAAGTTGATAATTGGATTGTTGACAGTTCAACTAGGATTTCTGATGTTATGATTAATAGTGTAGGCGTTGATGATTTTGTTTTACAAGGTAATCAGGAACTAGGATTTCAGATAGAGACAGAGTTCCCTATTGCAAGTGTTGGTGCTTATACTGTTGACTCAGAGGTTGTTATTCGTTAAGAATAACTTTTTTATTTTTTTTTAATTTTTATAAAAAAGGAGGATACTAAAATGAAAATCAATAAATCAATGTTAATATTAAGTTTAAGTTTTATGTTCATAGTTTCTTTAGTTTGTAGTGTTAGTATTGATAATCAAAACATTAATATAACTGGAGGAGAAACACAATTTTTTCAAGTTGATAATTGTACTAACTTTACATTTCATGTAGATGGTAGTAATTATATAGAATTAGAAGAATACAGTATTTCAAAATGTTCAACGTCAAAATTAAATATATGGGATTGTATATGTAATAATGATTTTAATTTTACATTTTCAACAAAAGTAAACACTATAAACAATTATGATTTAATTATACTTACAGAAGAAAAACATCTAGCTGATATTAATAATACTGCTATTAATGAAACTATTAAAAATGTAACTATAAACATTGGTGGTTCTAATGATACTGCAAAAGTTTATGAAGATGTGGAAATTGTTATTTTAACAGGATCCGTTATAAGACAAGTTTTTAATAATATTACTAACATTACTATAAACGTAACTACTGTTGAACCAATTATAGAATTTGAATTTGACTTTGCTGAGAAGGATTTAAATTTTGATAATCTTGAAGTTATTAAACCAGAACCTAATGAAACAATTTCAGCTATTATTATTAAAGGATTAAATCTTACAACAGGAGAAACAAAATCTGTTTACTTTGATAATAGACAAGATAAAGATTATATTTGTATTAAAGATGAGGAAGTTACTAATTTATCTGATTTACCAAAAGAAGATTGTTCTGATGGAATTCCTATTAAATGTAATGGAATAATGCAGGGTGTTTATTCTTGTACTAAAACTAATACATCATATAAAGTTAATGGGTTAAGTCATTCAGCAGTTAGAGAAAGTTCTTATGTTACTCCATCTGTTACATCATCTGGTAGTTCTGTAAGTAGTGGAAGGGGTAGTTTATTTTATACATATGACAGAATAGAAAATGAAGAAGAAGAAAATATTAATGATACAGAAGTAATTGAAGTAGTTAAAGAACCTGTTAAGGATATAGAACCTGTTAAGGATATAGTAGAACCTGTTAAAGAAACGGAAGTAATTAAAGATGTAGAACCAGAAGTAATTGAGGAAGTTAAAGAACCTGTTGTAAAAGAAGATAAAGAGATTAGAGAACCTATGGGTGTAACTACGGTTTTAATTATAGTATCAATTATTATAGGAGTATTTGCATTAATATTTTATCTTAGTTCTGGAATGAAAGAAGAGGAATAAAATAAATAAAAACCTTGAAAAGAAGTTAACTTGTTATTTGTGTAGAACAATAGATATGAAAGAATATTCAAAGCTTACAGAATGGATGGGTAAGGACAGAGAGAATCATGCGATAGTGTAGGTTGTTGTAAGATTTGTTTTACAGAACATAGATTAGAATATAAACATTCCAGATCAAGGCATTTAAGTATTATGGAAGATTGGGAACTATCAAGAAATAAAAAAGAACTATAATAAAATGGATCCAAACAAAGAATACTTTGATTTACAATATTATCCAAAGTGTGAAATGAGATCAGAAACTATAAGGTACAAGGTATATAAATATGGCATCATATCAAGAAATGTTATTAAAGTTAAAACAACTTTATATGAAAGAGGAACATCTTAAAAAAGTAATATTTGTATCAATGAATGATTTAGAACAAGTGAAAGAAGATATAGAAATGTTACAAAATTCAATTATGTATTATTATAATAAAAGAGCCCGTAAGAAAGAGGTTAATAATAATGGAAAATGATTGGATATATACATATAATTTATATCAACAAATAATTTCCATTTTAAATAAAAAATAAAATGTTAGCAGTAGGAAGATTAATAGCCATAGCATTGGTAGGAACAGTAATTTGGTCTTTGATTAAATGGTATGTGTTTGTTATCATTGGTATTATTTTATTACTATGGGTTATTCGTAAAGGTGCTGATATGTTTTGGTGGGGTAAAGATAATGAGAAGTGGTAAAGTAATATTAATAATATGTTTAATAGTGTATAGTATTTTTGTTATTGGATGTACTAGTTATAGTAGTTGTAAATATGATTGTGCTAAAATACATTGTATAAACATAACAGATGATAATAACTTTTCTATTAATTATAATTGTAGAAACTATAATAATCAAATACAAGAACGTTGTTATAATAAATGTAGAGGTATAAATTAAATAATAAGTTTGTTTAAGTGTAAATATAAAAACACTTGTAAAAATTATAATGATAGTTATAGAGAATGTACTTATAGTCAAGAAGATTATCAATACAGATGTTATGAAAAATAGGAATAGAAAAATACTAATATACCTAACATGTTAGGTATATGGTGTTATAATGGTTAACTTCTATGTTACCCATTTAATAATTTTAAATTGAAATATTTTACTATAATGGTTACCCTTTGTAATGTACTAATATACCTAACATGTTAGGTATATGGTGTTATAATGGTTAACTTCTATGTTACCCATTTAATAATTTTAAATTGAAATATTTTACTATAATGGTTACCCTCCGAAACATCACTTTTTCTTACTAACATTTGTTTAAAATAGGGTAACCTATTTGGGCAGAATGTTGCAAAAGATTGTCAATATTTTTAAGTGATTTATATTAAAGGGTAACAAACAATATATATATTTAGTGTTATATCATTATATAAATGTTGTGAAAGTGTAGTTGAGTATATAGATCAAGAAAAAATTTGAGCAAAACATTGTTTTGTATGTGTTCGAGTATATAGAATCAAAGAAATTTTGAGCAAATGAGGAATTTATATGTGTTCGAGTATATAGAATTATAAGAAAAACTAGAACCAACGAAATTTTATGTATAATAGTCTATAAAAAGGTATACTAATATAGACATTCTCTTTTTAAATTTACTAAATGGTATGACAGTAGACGCTCTGTACTTGTCTAATTCGAGTGGTGATAGATTTTTTTTTTCTAGTGAGTTTTTATTACTACTGAGTAGTAGCTTTTTTATAATGATAAATGGTAAATGGTAAATACCAGAATAAAATATAAAGATGCAAGCGCCTCAGGAGAGGGCGTGTACCTATCGCCAAAGGCCTTCTCACGGGCTGGGTAAAAACGTTCACATAACCAGTTGCATAACTATGATATTTGGCGCTCCACCAGAAGTTTATAATGGTAAAATCTCACGAGAAAATCGGTATTTTCTTTTGAGAATCCACAAAAGAAACGACTCTAAATTTCAAATTCAAACACTTTAATAGGGTAACCATTGGAGCCCTATATACTTAGATTTTAAATTTGAAATACATTACATAGTGAATTAAAATAGTGCTTTAAAAAGGGGGTACGTACAGTACATTTTAAATATTTTAAATATTACAAAAATTAAAATATTTAAAATAACATATATTATTTAAAATACACTTTAAAAACTATTTGAAATAGTATGTAATATTACAAAACATATTTTAAAACACAGCTATTAAAAGCTAGTGTTTAAAATATAGTATATTGTATTTTATATATTTTAGTATATATATTTTTATAGTTATTTTATATTTTATATATTATAACATATATATTTTTATAGTTATTTTTAGTTATTATATATTATAGTATATATTAATATTCCCTTAATTTTACAGTATTATTTTATTGTGTACTTTTGTATATAGTTTATTTTATTGTGTTAAATGTTGTTTGTGTACTTTTGTATATTGTATATTGTTGTTTGTGTACTTTTGTATATAGTTTATTTTATTGTGTTAAATGTTGTTTATGTTGTTTGTGTAGTATTGTATATAGTTTATTTTATTGTGTTAAATGTTGTTTATGTTGTTTATGTTGTTTATGTAGTATTGTATATAGTTTATTTTATTGTGTTATTATATATTATAGTATATAGTAATATTCCCTTAAAAATACATTATTGTGTTTATTTTGTTTATGTTGTGTTATTGTATATACAATAGTATATAGTAATATTCCCTTAAAATATGTATATTGTTTATTTGTTTGTGTACTTTTGTATACACTATTAAGTATTATATAAAAAATTACAATAACGTTATTAAATACTTAAAAAAATACTATTAATATATAGTTTACAGTTACATAAAAAACAAACATTTATATAGTAGTTATAATTTAGTTATATTATAAGTAAGTAAAAAACAATAACAAACAACGTATAAAAAAAACGTGTTGTTTTTGTGTACAAACTATAAAAATTGTACATAATACAATACTATTATTTTTATATTGTGTTTTTTATGTAAAGTGTTTATAGTAAAAAGTATTAAGTAAAGTACTTTATAAACACTTAAAAGTAGTAATTTAGTTTATTATAGTAAACTATTTTACATACTAATAATTAAACAAAAACTTTGTTTTATAGTTATACAGTACTATTTTAATTTAAAATAGTATGTTTTAACACATTTTACATAAATAAAAAAAGGTGTATTTGAAATGAGTAAAAACAATAAAGTAACCGAAAAAGTAGTTAGCGAAGAAGTTAAAATTGAAATTACAAATAAAAACGCTAAAGACGTTAGTATGTCCGAAAAAGACACACCGATTTTAAAAACACTTGTAGACGTTATTATGTTTGTAAGTAGATTTGAAATTTGTAAAAATAAAAACGAGCTTGTTGAGAAAGTACTTAGTAAGTGTAAAGAAATAAAACTTACACATAACGCTAGAGGAAAAGAAATACAAATTTTAAATATAAAAAGTTTAAGTGGTGCTATTATGAGAGATATTACTACAGGACGTAAAGGTTGGTGGACACAATTTAAAGTTTTAAATGATGAAACACAACTAAAAATATTAGTTAAGTAATTAACTAATTTTTTTTATTTTTTTTTTAATTACAAAATGGTTACCCTCTTTTATACTAGGGTAACATATTTGAATGGTTACTAGGGTAACATGTCTGAACGTAGAAGTGAATAATTTAAACATTTAAAGTGAATGGTTACCCTGGGTAACATGTCTGATGTTGACTGTGAATAATTTAAACATTTAAAGTGAATGGTTACCCTGGGTAACATGTCTGATGTTGACTGTGAATAATTTAAACATTTAAAGTGAATGGTTACCCTCTGACGAGATGACCTCCAAGGGTAACATAGATATTAATATCAACATATTTATATAGTTATAATGTTTTATATATTATAGTATATTAAAGTATGTGTTAAAGTGTTAATATATACTAAATTGTTATAATAGTTTTAATACTATTATTAACACACAATTAAATAAAATATAAGTAGGTGGAACAATGTTAAAATACAAAAATAAAAAACAGGATGTAGAACAAAGTTTAACAGAACTAAAACAAATGTTAGTGACGGATTTTAAAAATAGTAGTATTAACGTTAAAAAACTAATACAAAAATATATAAGTGACCATGAACAATATTTAAAATTATTAAATATTAATAATTTAACAACAGAACAAACAGAACAATTAAAAAAATTACATAATACAATATATTATGTTTAATTTTTTTTATTTTAAACTGGTTACTTTTGTAACTGTGTAACAGGTTACCCTATTTTTACTGTATATTAATGTTACCCTACTCACATATAAATTGTGAATTCCACTACTGAAATTAACTGTTAATAGTAAACTATTAACACAATAATATAGTGTAATTCACACAATACTAATTTTCACAAGTTATATATAATGGTATTACTTTATAATATTATGTAGTATTAATATACTATATGTAGGTGAAACTAAAATGAATTGGAAAAGTGTTAATTATAAATTAACAGATGAAGAATTTGATATGTTGGAACATTCATATGTTAGTAATATAGATAAGGATACATTAAGTGAAACATATTGGTTTGAAAATAATATTGAAATATATATTCTTAAAGGTGATGATAATAAGTTTCATGCAATGAAATGTAAACGAGATGATACTGAGTCTTATAGAGATGAGTCCACAATAATTGAAGTTGGATCAGGTAATACTATACAAAGTATAATAAAACTTATTCAAAATATTTTATTTTAAATTTTTTTATTTTAAACTGGTTACTTTTGTAACTGTGTAACAGGTTACCCTTTTATTAATTTTCACTACTTATATATAATGGTAAAGTTATATAATATTATGTAGTATTAATATACTATGTGTAGGTGAAACAAATGTTAAGTGATGAAGAAACAGAAAATATAGTTTTTGAAAGTGAACAAGAATTTAATAATACTTTAGAAGTAGAAGAAATATTATTATTAAAAAGTAGAACAAAAATAGGAGAAATAGCTCCTTCTGGTTTACAATATTTGGATACACATATTAAAATATTTTTTTTACCACAAAAAAATATATTTAAAGTTGAATATTCAGGAGGATTTAAAGATGTATTATGTTTTAAAAACAAGAAAGATGCTTATAAATATTTTAATACAGGAGTAGTTAAAAATTCATTAATTTAATTTTTTTATGTTAAACTGGTTACTTTTGTAACTGTATAACAGGTTAACCTTTTATTAATTTTCACTACTTATATATAGTAGTAATATTTAATATGTAATATAGTAAAAACAAAAATATATAATATACGGTGAACCACATGAATGAAGAGGATAACATAAAATTAAGAAATAAAGCCAAAGAATATATTAAAGATTTGGATTTAGGTGAAAGTGAGAACGAGAGAATACTAGCTGAAGAAGGTGAAATGTTTTATTTAATTGCGAAGAGATTATGTGAACAAAAATTATATGATGAGGCTTTCTTGTTTGTTAGTTCAACTTTGTTTAAAATTTGTATAGACTCAACTGATGATATTGATCAGGCTTTACAGTTTTTAGAGAAAGTTAATAAAGACGTTAAAAACACAGTTGTGAAAGCTGATGGATTAATTAATAAGAAATAATTTTTTATTTTTTAAAAATAGGAGTTAAACTAAAATGAAAAAATATAATTATAAAGATTGTAAAGTTTGTGGTAAACTTTTTTCTCCTAACACAGGTAATCAGAAATATTGTAAAAAGTGTGGACAAGAAATTAAAACAGAAAAACATAATGTCAGAGCTTTAAGTTATTATTATAGGAACAAAGAGAATATTTTACTTAAAATGAAAAATAGTAAAACTACAAAAACAAAACCAGAACAAGAACAAGAAAATAAAATTAAAAGAAGTAAAAATAAAAAAACCAGAAAAACATATTTAAAAGAACATGAAAAAGAAGTAGATGAATTATTTAATAAATTAGTTTCTTGATATTAATATCAACATGTTTATATAAAGGTAAAGTTATATAATATTATGTAGTATTAATAAATATTATAAAGGTGAAACAAAAAATGGAAGAAAAACAAATAGAAAAACCCCCTAAAAATGGTTATCATCAGGAAATTATGGACAAAGCTTATAAAAATTGGGATAAGAATGTAGATGGAACTGGAAGAGGAGAATCAATGGAAAGTTGGTTTAGAAGATTAACTGATTTACAAAAGGATGCAGTTGCTATAGGTAAGTTTAATCAACAAGTGTGTAATGGCGGATTTAGTCAATGGTGTTATAATGGTTATATGGCAGTTGAATTTGACCAATTAAAACAGGCATTAAATAGATTACCTCAAGAAGAAGTAGTTAAAAAAATTAAAGAGATTCTTATACAATTTGAAGAAATAGCTCAAAGAAACGAATGGGGAGAAGGTAGTTATAAAGAAACTGAATATGAAGAATGTATGGAATGTAATGGATCTGGAACTATATATGAAAATGGTGAGAATATAGATTGTGATTGTAATGATGGTCAATATGAATATGAAGAAAAACATATGTATATAGATGAGTTATCACGAGAATTAAGATCAGAAAATTTAGATGATAAATATTATAATGAAGAGGAGGAATTTTTAAAAGTTTGTGAGGAATATTTTAAAAAATGTTCTATAACTGATTTTGTTCCAGATTATGAATATAAAACTCTAGAAAAAATAAAAGTTAAAAAACCAAAAGTAAAATTAGTTGGTGAGGATGGTAATGCATTTAGTATTATGGGAAGAGTTAAACAAGCATTAAGAAAAGGAAATTGGTCAGAAGAAGAAATGAAACCTATAATGGAAGAAATGAGATCAGGAGATTATGATAAATTATTACAAACTGCAATGAAATATTGTGAAGTTAGTTAATTTTATTTTTTATTTATTTTACCTTCTACTTCTCTAAATTATTCTTATATAAATTGTGATTTACATACATGAAATTAAATGTTAATAGTAAACTATAACGTAAAATAAACGTTAAGGTTTTAGTATGTATGTGTTTTTCAACAGTTATATATAATGGTATTACTTAATAATATTATGTAGTGTTTAATATAAAATACAGGAAATTAATATTCACAATAAACAATACACTTATTTTGTGTATTAAGTGATGTACAACATACAAACATATTTCCACTTTTATATTATAATAAAATATATATATAAGGTTTAATATAATAAAAGAACTGGGATGGTTAGTTTTTTATTATATATTTTTTATTATGTACTAAAGTAATGTATAAGGGGAAAAACAATATGGATATGGATATAGAAAAAATAAAAGAAGCTTTAAGAAAAAATGAAGAACAACTATCTAATTTTTCTATTAAAGCTGAAAAAGGTATTTTAACTACTGAGGAAATGAAAACAATTTCTCAAGTTTATAAAGAAAGTTTAGCATGTTGGTTAGCAGATAAAGCAAGAGATATCAGAGATGCTATGGATAAACTTTAAAGGTACTAAAAATATTACAAACTAGGTACGAAGGTACTTAAACAGGTGGAACATAAAATGACAAGAACAAACGAAGAACTATTAGAACATTTAGAACGTATGGATGGAGTTGTAACTATACGTATGAAAATGATTTTTCAGTTAGCTACTGGATATATTATAAAAGAACTAGAAGAAGAAGGATTTGATAAAGAAGATGTTTTGTTGTATTTAAATCATTTAAGTACACAAACAAAATTAACAGAACTTACAAAAGGAACTAGTTTTTAATTTTTTTTATTTAAATTTGGTTACTAAGGGTAACAATTAATATAAGAAAAAAATTATTTTTTCATAATTCTTATTTCTGATTCTTCATCATCAGAACCATTTTCTGGATCATTAAAATCATTTTCTAATTCTTCTCTTTTCTTATCACATTCATCTTCTGTTCCTTTATAATATTCTTCATAGTGTGAATTTCCTGCCCATTTTACTGACATTATATATGTTTCTTCCATTGTGTTTCACCCACTAATTAAAATTCTCCATATATTCTTCCATATTCATATGGCATAAACTTGTTGGAGTTCCACTAAAAAATAAAAGTTTTCTTGTTCCAACAGTCTTAGAATGTATTTCTACCCATACTTCATTTAATGCATTTTCTATATATTGACGTGATGTTTCATCTTCTTCAAATACTTCAAAAAAGTGTTCTAACATATCCTCTTCAGTTAAGCCTGTTTCAGATTTAAGCTCTTCTAAATCTTTGTATCCTAACATCACAGCTACATCTCTTATATTAGTTTTTCTTACTACAATAAATTTTCTTTGATCTGCTTCATGTTTGGTTCTTATTTCATTTTTTATTTCAGTTTTTAATTCATTTTCCATTTTTAAGTTCACCTACTTAATTCTTTTGTAGCACCTACGGCACCTTTTTTAAATAATAAATTTACTTCTTTTTCTTTAAGTTCAAGTATATCTTTATATAAAAATTTGAGAACATAGTCGTTCTACCATAGGATTATAATTACACCACATACTTCTACTTTCCCATATAACATATTTACATTCATTTTCTGGAATTTGTTCTTTTATATTTAAGATAAGACCTTTTAAGTCTTTTATAATTTGTAGTTTAGTTTTCATTTTGTTTCACCTACTTCATAATTTTTAAGTACCATTTATGAATTAAATAGTCCATCTTCATATCCAATATTCTCAACAAAATCTGGACATTTTTCTTCTTTGTCATCAAGCATAAAATGTCCACAATCTAGTTTAATTGCTACATTTACTTGCCCGTTGATTTTTTCCCACTCATCAGACATTGGATAAGTCACAGCTCTGTGTTCGTCCTTTTCATTTTGGTGTAAATATGTTTCTTTTCCACAAATATTACACTTGAATGTATGTTTTATTAATGTTTGTTCCATTTGTTTCACCTATATTGTTTTTGTTTACTATATAATATACTATAACATTATCATTATATATACTTATTGAAAATTATTGTTTGTCAAAAGTTATATATAATGATAAGTATTTATGTATATTATAAAGTAAAAATAAATATAACAGTTGGTGAAACTAAAAAATGGAAATAACTAAGGAAGACTTTGAAAAGTATGTAAAAGTCCAGAAATCTGGAGCAACAAATATGTTTGATGTTAGAAACGTCACTGCTTTAAGTGGACTAACAAGAGAACAATGCACAGCCATTATGGAACAGTATGGACCACTTTCAGAACAATACCCAGAGGTGATGAACTAATGGAACAACATCAAATACAACAACCAGTACTTTGTGAACAATGTGGCAGACAACATTATGAAAATTCGAACATTTGTAAAGTTTGTGCAAGGAGTAGGAGATTTAAAACCATTGTTAATGATAACTTACCAAGATTTTCTAATATAAGGGATTACATTTAAATCCTTTATTTTTTTTAAATTAAAATTGGTTACTATTGTAACTGCATGGCAGGTTACCCAATAAAATCACTTTGTGATTTTATAGTACTTTCAGTACCTCTTTGTTTTTTTCAAAAGTTATATATAATGATAAGTATTTAGTATATATTAAGTAAAACAATAATTAAGAGACATTCGGGTATAGCTTAGTCTGATAGAGCATTGGAGGCGTATCTCGTTTAAGCTGAATGAGAGGAAGAAATTAAGCTAATTTCTTTTGCTAACCAAAGGTCGTAGGTTTAAATCCTTCTACCCACTCCGAATGTGTAGTTCATATATTATATGAATGAACAACAAGGCACAGCTACGCGCCTACAATAATTATTATTAAAGTTTTGTAATAAATACATACGGTGAAATTAAAATGATACAAGATTATGAAAAACAAAAATGTAGAAATTGTGGTGAAGATCATTTAACTGAATTATGTGATAAAAGATTATGTTAGGCGAAACTAAAATGGATACAATAAAGAAAAATCAATTTATAGAAAAGTTTAAACCTATAGGTAAAAATCTTAATATATTAGGTGGAGATATATGGAATTTAAGAGATATATTTATGTTTATGAAATTTGATTTTACATATTATAAATTTAAAAAATTTTGTAAAGAACACAATGTAAAATGTAAAGAAGAACGAAATCTGAATTCTATTAATCATGAAAAATATTTTATGAACCTAGAATTTGATAAATCTGATTTTGCATTTTATAATTCATTAAATGATAATACTCAAAAAACAATATTAAAACAAATATTAAGGTGAAACTAAAAATGAAACATAAACTGAAAGCAGAATTTAAGAATCAGATTGGTGATGGACTAAAAATTTATTTTTCTAGGACCAGACCAGTAGTAGAAATATATATGTCTTTATCTGAAGAAGTAAAGAAGCATTCTTATATATGGGAACAAGATCCACGAATTTTAATTTCTTTTAAAGAAATAGAAAAATCATATTTAATTAGTTTAGAACTTAAAGAATATAATTTATCATTTATGGAATTTATAGATGATAGAATAATTTTAAACTATGAACATTTATTTGATAGTTTTTGTGTTGATTTAAGTGAGTTTTTAGATAAATATAATGCAGAAATTAAACATATTCAACCACTATATAAAGAATGGGTTAATTCTCAAGATTGTATTAATATTACAAATAAAATAATTCAGGAATATTATGATAAAGGTTACAAAGTAACTGGAAACAGGTAAATAAAATGGAAATAGAAGTTAGATCCGAAAAAATATTTAAAAATGGTAAATTTATAGGTGGTAATGTATTAAAAACTATAAACAGAAAACCATTTAATCGTGGGTTTGTAGGAAATTTTGTTCCTCATTGGGTTAGATATAACAAAGAAGAATATTTATTAAAAGGTGGTATTGATTCTGCTTATATTCAAGGAGAACCAGTAGAAAATTATATTGAATTAAAAGAAAACCAAATAGAGGTTAAAATAAAATGAAAGAAGAAGAAGATAATTTATTTGGAAAAACAATATACAGTTATACAGAAGAACAGGCTGAAGAAGACGGCTATCTTGTAAATGTTAAAATATTTAAACAAGATTGGGAGAAAGGTATTTTTAGTCATATTACTAACAATTTATTAACATCTAAAGGATATTTAAAAGAAGGTGTTGAACCAAATTTACCTAATATTTTAGATTTATTAAACCAAGCTAATAATATAGTAAAAATAAAATCAAAAAATTTTAAGAAGTTTGATACATTTTTTTCTGGTCCTATTGAACTTCCTTCTGGAGAAAAACATAAAATATTTATTCAACAAAATAGTACAGGAAATTTCACTATTATGCTTCCTGAGGATTATTAGAATTAATATGTATGGTGAAACTAAAAATGACAAAAATAAATAAAAGAATAAATAAAATTTTAAAAGAAACTAATATTCCAAGAGAATTTTATGAACAACATAGAAAGGAAATGGATACATTATACCATAATGGATATGATAATGGATATTCAGATTGTCAAGAAGAGAATAATATTGTTATTAATTGTTGTGAATGTGGTGGGGAGTGTGAATTAAATACAGAATATACAGGTAGTGCAGTTTGTAAAGATAAAAATTGCCGTGTTCATAAAATTTACTAAAATAATAAATGTGATTTCTACTAAAGATAAAATTTAAGTTAATTTTATTTATTATTAATTATTTTATTCACATATAAATTGTGATTTACAATAGTGAAATTAGTTTTTAGTAGTGTACTATTAACAAAATAAACGTTTAAGATTTAATAATATATTTTTATCAAAAGTTATATATAATGATAAGTATTTAGTTATATTATAATAAATAGTTAACGGTGAAACTAAAATGAAAAAATATTTTAAAATTATAGCTTTTGGTTTAGATAAAACTTTTGAAATTAAAAAGTTATCTAAGGAACAGTATGATCTTGAACAACCAATAGAAGTTTGTGGAACAGCTACTTCAAGGGTTTTTGATAATGGTGATGAATCTATGGAATATACTGAATATTTATTAAATACACTTAAATATAAGTTAGAACCTAAGACTGCAAAATTTAAACAAAAATGGAAAGAATTAACTCTAGAAGAAATACAACAAGTTAAAGAATGTGCAGATGATAGTGTTTGGGGTATGGAAGAAAGTGAAATTTTGGATGAATGGTTTACAGACGAAAATATAAAAATTTTGTTTGAAGCAGATCCAGATTCTTTTGAAATTAAAATATAAAATTATTCAGGTAAAATAAAATGAACCAAGTTTATACACTAAAAGAAACAGAATCTGATATATCTAATGCGAAAGATGTATTTGATAATATTAATAAATTTGATATTGATTATGAACAAGAAAATTTAATTGTATTTTGTTTAAATACACGAAATGATATTATACATTCAGAAATTTTATTTAAAGGAGGAGTAGATTCATGTTTAATTGATTCAAAAACCTTATTTAGAGTAGCTTTAAAGTTTAATTCTAGTAATATAATAATAGCACATAATCATCCAAGTGGACAATTAACTCCATCACCAGATGATATAGAAATTTTTAAAAAACTTAAACAAGGTGGTAAACTATTGCAATTACCAGTTTTAGATTCAATTATATTTAATAAAACAGAATATTATTCAATCGCTATGAGATAAAAACTTAAAGAGGTGTTAATAAATGATAAAAGTATATTATGATAAAAAAAAGAATAGATTTGCAACAATACGAAAGATAAAAAATAATGTTGTTTATGTTGCTTGGGCTGAATATTATATTGATTCTCAAACTACAACCAGTATATATCCTGTGAAATTTGAGTATACATTAGATAATTTTGAGCTTGTGACTGATATTCATAAATTTGTAGAAGAGATAGAACAAGAAGGTTTTAAAATAAAAAGGTAAATAAAATGACCATGATAAACCATTATAAAAGAAAATGTAATTACTGCCGTAAAATAATTGATATAGATTATAGTGTTTCAATAATAAAAGGTGAAAAACATAGTTGTCATACTTGTGCAGGAAAAATAATTAAAGAGGCAGAACAAAATAAAATAAAAAAAGATAGAATATTTTGTTTTAAGTGTGATAATGAAATAATACCATCTGAAAATTTATATGATGATTATAGTAGTATTTGTATATGTCCATCTTGTGGAGAATTAAATAGTGTTGAGAGAGAATAAAATAACTATAAAATATATCGAGGAACGAAAATGCAAATAAACACAGAAAGAATTGATAATGAAGTAAAAGAACAAGAAAATAAATTTTTAGAAATGAAAAAATCTAGAGATATATTAGTTGATTCTGTAAATAAATATTTAATATTATTAGAACCAATCTTAAAAAAGAAAAAAATTAAAATTAAGTCTTCTCAAATGTATTTTAATATTATGAGTGATAGATGTATTGGGGCTTTAGCCAATGTTAAATTTGAAGAAGTATATGGAGATTATAAAAATATTAAAGTTAAACGTTTACAACAAGAAATTAGAGATGCTAGAATACCTTGTCCAGCAGGATCTCCTACTAATAGTGTGGAAATTACAGTTTATCCTGGAGTATTATATGAAGAGAGATTTAAAGATGAGGTGAGACAAAATGTCAATGATAAATATGTTTAAAAGAAAGTGTGATTACTGTGGTAAAACAGTTGATAAAGATGCCTGTATTTCAATAGTAAAAGGTGAAAAGCATATTTGTAAAAAATGTGCAGGAGATATTGTTAAAAAACAGGAAGTAAAACAAACTAATCTATTAACAAAAAAGTTAAAAGAAAAAATAGTAAATGCAGCATTTGAAGAATTAAAACAATCTATAGTTGAATGTATAGATAATGCTATTTATGAAATTTGTGATCATTCTTTTAATAATGATCAACTTGAGGATATTGAAAATTGTTTAAAAAAGAAATGTATTGAGGAATTTAGAAAATGATAATAAATATAACAACAGCAAACAAATATTTATTTGAAATTAAAAAAATTGCTCCTGAACTAGACTGGAGGATAGTTGGATCCATTGGCGGAGTAAGTATAAAGAAAAATCCTACTTTTAAAGATATTGATATTTTTGCAATTATGCCAGAAAATGAAGTTTTTAGAATTTTTGGATATAAATTATCACAAATGGTTGAAAGTGCTTTATGCCAATATGATGATATTGAAATAGAAGAACATGATGAACTAGAAAATTATTGTAAAAATTATATTAGAGAACAATTAAATTTAGATAAACTTAAAAATCAATAAATATTTATAGTAAAAAAACTTTACTATAATTATGGAAAAGGTAATTATAACAATAGGAATATGTTTAATGGTTTTTGGAATGGTTATGGGTATAACAAACTCAAAAACACAAGATAATATTATTGTATATAATAATACAATTGTTTATAATATTACTCCTGAATGTCCTGAACAAAAATGTCCAGTAATACCTGAAATAATTTATCCTGAACAAAAATGTCCAGTAATGCCTGAATTTGTTCCAAATCCAGTACCTTCGGCACCTAAAACAGAAAGACCTCAATTGTTTTTT
>Ga0307928_10001109_pt1 | contig 20261 bp, 25 predicted proteins | sample AceLakmetagen232_FD_201815 | JGI IMG/M metagenome (GOLD analysis project Ga0307928, IMG submission 201815) | Saline water microbial communities from Ace Lake, Antarctica - #232 | ecosystem: Environmental > Aquatic > Non-marine Saline and Alkaline > Saline | place: Antarctica: Ace Lake... | reverse complement strand
AGCAGGAGCAAGACGCGCTCGATGATTTGTTGGCAAACAATGCTATATCGAGAGAGAAGTATGACTTCCAGCGCAAGGCATTAATGAGAAAGCAGGCAGAGAATGACAAGCAGGCAGCACTATTCTCGTCCGTTATTAATACGGCAGCTGCAGTTGTCGAGGCGTTACCAAATTACGTTCTGGCCGCATTGGTCGGTGTTCTTGGAGCGGCAGAGATAGCTGCCATCTCATCCCAACCGATACCTGGCTTCGCAAAAGGAACAAAAGCCGCACCTGAAGGATTTGCATGGGTAGGTGAGGAAGGCCCAGAATTACGATACAATAGGTCGGGAGATGCAATCATAACGAATCGAGATAGTCAAATACTATCGAACGATCCTTACGGAACGGAAGGTCAAAGAATACGAGCGATGTATGACCTTCCAGAACTGCACACTGGATTCTTTGGCCCCAAGATGAAATGGTCAGACAACGCCAAGGACGCAGCAAGTGAATCGGGAAGAACTCAATTTGATTATGATCGATTGGGCGATTCAATGGCTAAGGCCATGAACGGTTCTGATCGAAACTCAGCCAGAAACATTGATCGGCTTAGAGAGTCAAATATGTATGGATTGAACTCAATCGCCCAACAATTGAGACACAAACAAAACAGTAGATCAGGATGGTAAGAGTTTACTTTGATGGTGTTCCGGTTCATGTTCCAATTGAATGGAAGGAACTTGGCGTTACCGTATCTACTGATCATGTGAATCAGTTGATAACCATTGAGTATAATGAAACATTCACATTCATAAAAGACGCCTTCGAGTTTCTGTATTCAAGAATAAATGCTTCCTGTGCGTTAATTGATGTCCGTATTGAAATGCAATGTGCTGACGAATGGAACGACATCATAAACGGGGTGATATTCATTGGAGACGTTACATTCAATGAACTGAGATGTGAGGCAAGCGTAACTATCCAGGACGATGGGTATTCGGCACGGGTTCAGAATAATAAGAACCTGCCCATTAATTTGATAAGTGAAACCACCAAAAACGGTGAAACCATCACGGCTGCTACACATTCATTAATCACCCTATTTAATCCAGTCAATGGCCTGTATTCATTCCCACGGGAAACGTTCTCAATACATAGCTGCTTTAAGTACGCCATCGCATGGATGACTGACCAAAAAGTCGGATTTCAGAGCGATTACTTTGGTTCAGGCGAAGGTGCAAAGTCTTCCGTTTTATCTGGATATGACCTTCGGAATGGCGACAACTTCCTCAACTCTGTTGGTCAGCCACCGAGTTACACATTTACGGAATTGTACAATACCTTTCGAAGACTTCACAACCTCGGAATGGGATATAAGCGGGACTCGAACAACAAGCCTGTTCTTGTGATTGAGGAACTGGCATATTTCAGGGGTGCTGACGTCATTCTTGATTTGGATGATGTCCATGAAACTGAGCTAGATTTCGTGGCCGAGTTACTCTTTGGCCGAATCAGTGTTGGTTCAAAGATTACCGGACCATGGGAATGTGACGGAGGAAACACGCGATGCTCGGCTGAAAACAATCTGATATATTTTGGATTCGAACAGGAGGACTTTGCCTTTACTGGAGAATGCAATAAAGACTTGGCACTTGACCTGACCATTGGCGATAAATTTATTGTTGACACCTCTACTATTGAGGACGTACTATTGTATGGGAACGAGTCGTACGACAATGCCAACTTCATTATCAGATGGGACTACAATCCATCACCGTTTCGAGAGGCCGTTCAGGTTGATTTATTAGGTACTGGCAACTGGTGGTACAATGAGTATTACACGAACAAGGAGGTAATCGCTCGATATCAAGATTACCTGTTTGGGTCGATACTTTTGTTTGGTCTGATTTACGATATCCATTTATTCAAAGCTACTGGAAGCGCCTTTTCCCCTGTTTTTTTACCACAGCAATTTCCCACACAACTTAACTACTTGCCACCACAGGACGCTATTGTCTATGACCCAGATGGCGTGTACTCTCTAGATCCAGTTAATGAATTCAGACCGGTAGATGAGGGCGTTTATAAATTATGGGCAGGTGTTAGTATCTCATACGATTCAATGTCCAGTAGTAGCTTGGTGACCGTAACGGGTTATTTTGTCTTGGAGCAATTCAATCAAGCAGGTACGCTCGTTGCAACTCATAATAGCTTACTTCAATTCAACTTTTTTACCGGAGGGTCCAATTTATTCTTCATTGATCGAGAGTTCGATTGGATAACAATGGAGGCTGGTGATTATCTAATTTGGTCTATTGAATTTTGGCAAGACTTTGATCCCGGTATCGAACAGGCGATTATTCAATTCAATTTACCTGGCGCCGGAGATCAATACATTGAATGCCGAGAAAGCAGGGTGATTGTGCGTGACGGAATACCAACGAGCGGATCCGACCGAAGAATAATCAGAACCAGCACTGCGGAATACCCAATTCCTTGGAGTGACATGAAATCATACCTTTCGGACACGACCAAGCGATTACGCATTAGGAATGAAAGAATTGATCGAACAGGATGGAATGATTCGGTAACACATAACTTCATTACCGGAAAATCAGAAGTTCAGATTTTAAACGACTAGCCATGGGACAGACAATCGATATTCATCCAGTGAGATTCAACAGTCCAACCCATTGCTCTCTTCGAGACGGGGGCTACAGACAGTTTGTACAGCGGGGTGACGAGACACAGTTTCAAATGAGACTTTCCCTTTGCGGAGAAGAAAATGCAATCAAGAACGCCACTTTCAATTCCACGAATGATTGGACGATAAATAGTACGTTTTGGACGATAGACACTCTCGCTGGCCGAGCCGTAAAAGCTGCTGGCGGTACTGACACCATTACGCAATCACTTGATTCAGCAGATGGCGTGACATGGGTGATAGGACTATACGCAGAGGTTACGGGGACTGATGGATTTGGAGTTTGGTTTGTAGGCTCAGGTGGCTTAGTCTATGGCGGAACCATTGCAACAACCGGATACCATCAATTCACGACAACAGTGGGCCCAGGAGTGACTGCGTTTCAAATCAAGGGCATTTCAACTAGTGCTGGATCTGTTGGTGAGATACGGGCCATACCGGTGAACACCGATTATCGGGTTTCAGTTCTCGATACAGACGATGTCGTAATTCACACAATGACACCGGCCTTAAATCCATCGAACTTTACAATTGTAAACGGATTCTTGACCTTTACTTATGACTGGACTGATGCTGGTGGGGCGCCATTGCCAGAGGGCTGCTATTACTTTGCTGTCCTTGATCCATGTGATTGCGGGTCTGTTGGATTTGTTGGGCAAGACTTTGAAACCGCAACGGACCAATGGTATTACCCTGCAGGTGATATCGAGTCATTTGTAATCGGGGGAGGCATTGCTCATTTTAGTGCAATTGCTTTTTCTGACAGTGAAATAAGGCACAACTTCGACTTTTGCGAGGGAGAATCTTATGAAGTGGCATACAAGATTCAATACTTAGGCGCTGGCGACTCGTTCAACCTATTTCTGGGAAATGCTCCGTCTGCGATAGTTAGTGTTGACGGAACATACAGCGAGACTCTGGTCGCAAGCGGTTCGAATCCTCGAATTAGACTTGCCGGACTTAACACCTCCGGAATTGCCTCATTTCATGTAACAGACTTGACCATCCGAAAAGTTTCTGGATACTCTCACAGAAGCAATCTGTTCAGTCTAAAAGAAGACCACGGATGCACTGTGTACATAACCGCCTGTTGTGACCAGAATAATATGTCTGCTGGTTATGGTGCTCAAATAAACGGTACCGGAAATCCTGAATTCACAACCAGAATTCGGCTCAAGGCCAGATATGGACAAGGGGGTCAGGAGTCAGTATCGCAGTCCTACAAACGAGCATCTGGATATAAGAATAGTTACTATTACGAAGGAGACGGATTCAAAGAACTATCATTTGGCGCATCTATGTACGTCCATGATTACATCGGTCATCTGAAAGGATACGACCATGTTTACATCGATGGAATCGAAATGGAGGTCGTTGACGAAGAGCCGTCATCCATTGCCTGGATAGATGATTTTGACTATGGTGAACGCACAGTTCGAGTTGGGCCGAAAGTTTCCGACATTTACAAACGCCAATGCAACAGCAAAGTTTCCGGTTGCGGTGACGATAGTGTTGGTGTCATACAAGACGGAGGCGATGGAGGCGGAGGATTTACAGACCCCGGAGAATTAATCGTAAGAGGATAATATCATGCCAACAGAAAAACTGAGTAACCTGGACGAAATCCCTAACTCGGATATTAATGACCAAGGATGGTTGATTTTCAATGATGAAAACAATATCACGTACAAGGTTCAGTATGTGAACCTGACCGAAAGAACGAGTGGTGGTCAAAAAACCACACCCATTGCCATCGATCATCTAATTGGAAATCACGAGACAGTTATTGCGGACTGTACGGCAAATCCTTTATCGGTCATCCTTCCAACGGCTGCAGATTCAGCAGGCTTCATAATCCGATGCAAAAAGGTAGACGCCAGCGCCAATACCTTAACCTTGAAGTCCCTTAGTGGTGACCTGATTGAGGGTTCCGCCTCTGCAATATTATCAGTCCAATACACATCATTAACTTTGACCTGTGACGGCACAGAATGGTGGATAATCTAAATCAAATAAAATGACCTACATACCAGAACAGGGATTAGATGGTGACCCTTGGATAAATCACGCCATTCGAGTAATCAAAGAAGACTATGGTGTTGATGTAAGTCTTGACTCAAAGGACAAGAACTTATTGAAATTTGGCAGGTCTGAGCAAATTCAGACCACCAAGTCAACCATCATGACACTGCCAACAGGCATTTACAACGAGGCATATTTGTCTAGCAACTTGATCAATACCATGTCAAGTTCTAGTGCTGCCGACACGCACGACATTATTTTAGAGGGCCATACTGTAGACGGATCTGGGGATTTCACTTTTGTAAAGCAGACTCTAACAGGAAACGGTCAGAATCAAGTGGCGTTTACGCCTTTGGCGCGGGTCTCGAGAGCGTATAACGCTAATGGCACCGACTTAGTCGGAACTCATTATTTCTATGAGACAGATACGGATACTGCTGGAGTACCTGACACTGGAATCAAGGTTCATATGATGATAGCGGCCGGAAAGAATAATTCTGAGAAATCGTCAACCACATTGGATCAGGATACTTTCTGGATTGTAACGGCCTTCCATGGAACGGTATTGGAGAAGTCCGACATCACAGGAAACTTCCATATTGAATTCAGAGAAAAAGGCAGTGTATTCAGAGAACTTGTGGACGATGGTGCCAACGGCAAAGGATACTCCGCCCATGCAGACTTCGCTCCTTATTTAATTATTCCGGCCAATTCTGATGTTCGGTTAAGAGCAGACTCAAGCTTAGCAAATAAAGAGTTTTCTGGATGGATAAATGGCGTACTTGCAGGGATAATATAAAACCTGATCATACATGAGCAAACGAGGTTTTCTGCTCATAGCATTGGGCGATTCTTATTACGGAACGCTGGCCTCTACGCTGGCCGCATCGTTAAAGATAACCTGTCCAGACATTCCCATTCATTTGGTTAAGACCGAATCGGCAATGCGTCTGGTACAGGACAAGTACCTGGACCTGTTTGACACCGTTCAAGAATGCCCTTCCCAGTACTATACCAAGAACGATAAGCAGGTATTCATAAAGTCCAAGACTCATATGTACGAGCTCAGCCCTTTTGAAGAAACCATATTTCTGGACGTTGATGTAATTGCATGCCCCAATCTTCCAATGTCACGGTTATTCGATGACCTGAATCATTTGGACTTCACAATGGAGAACAGGTCGAGGATTGATCTGGCAAACCATGTTCCGAACGTCAGATACATGTGGGCCAAGGTTGAAGACCTTAAAGAAGCCCATGGATTAACAAGCGGGTACCTGTATGGACTGCATTCTGAATTCGTTTACTTCAAGAAAAACGATCGTATTAAGGCATTCTTTGATGACGTACAACAGTACTTTATGGATCCTGGATTCAAGCATCTTGTGTTTGACGGAGATACGCCTGATGAGCTTGGATTTGCTCTGGCAATGATAAAACACGAACTTTATCCGCATGAATGTCCGTTTATTCCATTGTTTTGGTTTTTGACCGACAGCAAACTCGGTTCGGGACTGTCGTATATCTTCAACAATTATCACGGATATTCAGTGGGAGGCAATGCTACGCCTCCGCAAGTTCGGCAGAAATATGATAGTCTTGCTCGATCTTATTACGGCAGACTTGGTCTGCAACACCGGTACCCAATCCGAACGAAACGACAGGCGTTGCGTTCACGTAAATTACTGTGATGATTGAACTTACTCCAGACTTACTTCGACCATACTTTGTCGGAAAAAAGACGCATGCTGGATACAAGACTACGGCCAAGCTGAAGGAAGAACTGACAGTTCATATCGATGGACTGTATCCTAAAAAGCTAATCGAAGATCGCAGACCTCATGAGTCAAAGAAAGACCATGAGTACCGACAGAAGATATACGAAAGCCCGACTTCGGATCCAGTCAATCGGGTCATGAGTTCGCTGTCCAAAATCCGTAGATCGGTCGATTGGTCAATCACACATCCGATAGATGAATATCCGTCCGTCATTCCGGAGGACGAGGGTCTTGATCAATATGCAGACATCAATTTCCCTTTTACCGATAGCCTTGAGAATTGGCTCTTCACCATTTGCTTCAAGAATTACGCGGAAGACGCGAATGCAATAATATTGGTTCAACCTCTGGAGTTTGAAACCGAGGCTAATGAGTATTACCGACCGTTCCCATTCATCTACAATAGTGCTGATGTCCTTGAATACAAGGAGGGAAAGTTGCTTATTGCCAGACTTGACAACGATTCTGAATATGAGGGGCAAGGAGCCAAAAAGCAACCAAAACGGTTCTTGGCCGCAAATGAAGACCGAATCACTATCTGGGAGGAATCGGACAGCGATTATGATATGGTGGAAGAACTGGTTCACGGACTCGGAGTTTTACCGGCCTTCAAAATGGGTGGCACATACTTCAAGACCATCTCCAAATATTTGATTTATAAGTCCAGGCTCAGTCCAATGGTGCCAAGACTTAATGACTGCGCGCGTGAGTATTCTGATTTACAGGCGGAAGTCGTTCTTCATATACATTCCGAGAAATGGGAATGGGCCACGGACGCATGTCCTCAATGTAAAGACGACAAGGGAAGTTGTACTGGATTCGTGAACAACAAGATCGAGGGGAAAATCCAAAAGGTTGTTTGTCCTACGTGCCATGGGAGCAAGGTGGCCGTTGCTGGTCAATATCAGATTAAGCAGGTTCGGGCCACAAAAGAGAATATGGGTGAAACCAAGGCCCCAATTCCACCATTTGGATACATAGAAAAGTCAACGGACATCGTTAAGATTCAGGATGAGCGGGTTGACAACCATATTCGTAAAGCCTTGGAGTCTGTCAATATGGGATTCATGGATCAGACCCCGCTCAATGAGTCTGGAAAGGCCAAAGAGGTGGATCGCGATGAACTGAACAATTTCGTGCATGCGGTTGCCAAAGACTTGGTCAGAATAATGCGGAACATTTACTTCTTTATGGGTGAATGGAGACATGCGGAAGTTATTGAATCAAAAGCCGAGCGAAAGTCTTTGATGCCATCGATTGTAATTCCTCAGAAGTTCGATTTGTTGTCCAGTAATTATCTGGCAGATGAATTGAAAGGCTTAAAGGAATCGGGCGTGAGTCCAGCAGTTTTGGCCGAACTAGAACTTCAGTATGTGAACAAGAAGTTCTACGACAATCCGGAAGTTGGTCGTAAGGTTATGGCCATTCTGTCATTGGATCCATTATCGGGCCTTGATGCAGATGAAAAGATGGCGGCTTATGCTGACGGGAATATTTCCAGACAAGACTACGTTCTGAGCAGTAATGTTCGTCAATTCGTGGACTTGGCAATCGAACAGAAGGATGACTTTCTGGAACTGGATACGGAGGTGCAGCGAAAAGCATTGATGTTGCTGGTTGATGATAAAATCAAGGTTATCGATGCATTGGCGCCAGAACCAACTGAAGGTGAGTAATGCCTGGACGCAAACACCTGACACGTCTGGTCCAGGCAATCGAGGGATCGGTTGAACACCTGAACAATTCTTTGCCTGGAATCGAGCGGAGAATCCTGAATGAAGTTGAGTTACTACTTCGCGACCTGGATCTGGTCAACGGTAATGTTCGGGCAAGCGTCAAGAACCTTCGAACCATTTCCAGAATAAAGACCAAACTGGAACGTATTGTCGTTAGGGACTCTGGATATCGTAGAGGCGTGGATACGTACCTCGGAGCGTTCGATAAAATAAATGCTATCCAACAAGACTATTTCCGCACGGTAGAACAGGGCTTTGAACCATCTACATTCCTGAAAGCGTTGGAAAACCAATCGCTTGAAGACACGGCCCTGAGCTTAACCAGAGGCGGAATAGCGTCAAACGTGGTGGATCCGATACGTGGCGTTCTTCAGGCGGGAGTCAGGGATCAACTTTCGTACAGTCAGCTTATCACGTCATTACGGGAAACGATAACGGGTTCGCCCGATAAACTAGGCGGCCTCGAACGGTACGTCAAGCAATTGACCACCGATGGCCTGAATCAATATGCGGCTCAGTACATGGAGGTCGTGTCGTCAGACCTTGGTCTTGATTGGTACCAATACACGGGCGTCAAGATTGAGACGTCCCGAGACTTTTGTATTGCAATGGTGAACAAGAGGTTCTTCCATCGTCTGGAAATTCCTGACTTGTTGAAAGGGCAGTTTCCTCAGTTCCGAGCCATTGGCGGAAGCCTGAATCCAAAGACGGGTCTTCCAGACGGAATGAATCCGGCCACTACGTCCGAGAACTTCCTTGTGTATCGAGGCGGTTACAATTGCCATCATCAACCGATACCGGTAACCGAGACAATTGTCCCATCGTCTGAGCGCAAGCGGGTTTATGACAAATTCGGAGTGCCTTACAATGCGGAGGTGTTTGAGATAGCGGCCTAAGTGAAAGGGCCAACGCCCGTCATGTAGCATCGACCCCTTCTATCCTTATGGCGGACTAACCTCCGTTGAATGCCTTACCCCTTATGAACTTAGTCCGGTTGAGGTTTACCCATTCATCAAGCCTTCAACTCTTTACCCCCGACAATGGCAGACTTAATGATAGGGAGACAAGCCCTTTCTACTCCATGGAATTGGAGTGTTCTCTAACCGGAAACCTTAGTCGGGTTTATTCTGGTCGCGAATCTCACGCAGTAGATTAACAATCTCGTCAAGTCGTAGTATCCATCTCAGCACGAGCGTGAACACAATTAGGACAACAATGGCAAAGAAAATAACTACGATTAGTACTGAAACAGTTTCTTGATCCATGATATATGATTTTTTGGTTTATTGAATTATCCCAAATTTAATAGCTTTACCGCGTAAACCAAATAATCCAACGATGCCAAACTTAGGTAAACTTCTAACTGAATTGATGACTTCCGCTGGAGTCGATATGACTCAGGACGCTCTTTCTCCTCTACTTTTATTGGATCAAGACGTTCCGGCAGAGGTGGCAACAAGCCTTAAGACGAACCTAATGACGGTCGAGTCGGCCAAAAACAACCCGACTTTAAAGATTCATTTTAGGGCGTCTACCCTTAACGCAGTTGACCGAGATTTGGACGACCTCATCAAGGATTTTGATTTTGAGGACGGAGAACTTCAGAAGTTTAAGGCCGAAACCAATACGCATAAGCGAATGGCGATGGTAAGTAAAAGTCTGAAGGCGATGGAGGCAGCGGCATTGACGAAGGGATCAAAAGATCCTGCAATCAAAGACGCCCATGACAAGATGAAGCTCGAAGTTGAGCGTCTGAATACTGACATGGCAACACTTCGCACAGATAGCGAAGGGAAATTGACTGAAGCACGGAATGGCTTCGAGAAAGAATTGATGACGGAAGGAATCAATACCCTGCTTGGATCCAAGAAGTACGCAAACAAAGAAATTGATTTGTCGACTAACGTTACGCTGGCCCGAACGTTATTAGCTGATCAACTAAAGACCGATGGCGTTACCCTTGTTCGCAAGGACGGCAAAATCGTGATGGTTCGAACCGATAATCCTGAACTGGAATATATGGCTGAGAACAAGAAGGTCGAGTTAGGTTCTTATGCTGATCAACTGCTTGGAACAAAGAAACTCATCGAAGTGACAGCTGCAGACAAAGGGTCTGCTGGCGGTAAGACAAAAACCTTTAACAAGGACAGCCAAGACGCAAATGATAAACAAGCTATCCCAGCTTCAGCAGGTGAACACTATGCGAGCGAGATAGCGGCTTTGAATGGCGGTTGACCTTAAATACCTATTATCATGTTAGGATTTGCACCAGCGCTCCTCGGACACTTACAGTTTCTGATGGAAGCGAATTATCCAGGCGTTAAGATTACGCCTTCTGGATTCACAAAAATGCTCATCGAGAATAACCCGAAAATGAACGTGAGTTCGGTCAACGGGGTCAAGATGAGTGACCTTAAGCGGTCAACAATAGACGGTCACATTCGTGACGTACGTCTGAAGTTTTTACCAAGAATCAAGGACGATCAAATTGCAGATGTGGACAACTGCGATAATGACTTTGGTTTCCAGTACACCGAGACCACACTCGAAACACCTCAGTTCTCCAAGGCTGGCTTTCAGCTTGAGTGGGGATTTGTTGAGCAATACCAGTCTGAGGCAAGTAATATCGCTTCCATTGGTGACCCAGCAACAGGAGTGCTGCAGGAAATGGTTGATCAGATCATGCATACGGTTAACGGCCTGATTACCAATATTGACAAGAAACTCATGAACAGCGTAACGTTCGGAGTGAATGTGAGTACCGGTAACGCACTGGCAAAGGACATCAATATCAACAAGGACGGAACTGTTCTTGGATTGTCTGATGGAATGACCGAGATCTTGTCAGACGTGGCCGACAACGAGTTTGTTGGGGACGCATTGATGTCTGGTTCAGGAATTTTCAACAAGTACCAGATTGCACGTGCAAACATCGGAATCAATAGTGCTGGACTGAATATCGGTTCTCAGTCTGGATACCAATGGTTCTTTGACCTTAACTCTGCCACTCCGTTTGGCACCAATCATGTTGGTGTTTTTGCGAAAGGTGCAGTTGGATTTGTTGATCTTGATCGATACATCGCATGGAAAACAGGAGCGCACGGTAACAGTACGTTCTTCACCATGAAACTTCCGGTTGAGTCTACTCCAGGTGGAGCGCCAACGATGATGAACTTTAACGTTCAGATTAAGGAAGTTGATTGTCCAACTGAGGCGTTTGACGGGTACGAGACACGAACAATGGGACGAGGGTATCAGATCTTCATTTCCAAGCAGTTCGGATTGTTTCAGCAGCCAACATCTGCGTTCCAGACGGGCGACCGATTGGAAGGAAACAACGGATCATTGTTGTACAACATCACCAACAATTGCGATCCTTGCCCAGTTCCTGCCGCTGAGTAATTATCGCTTAAATAGCAATTTGGTAGGGGGGCTTCGGCCCCCTTATCTTTATCAAAACATTTCACCATGGACTGCTTACTCAATCACATCGGAATTCTCGGCTGTAATTCCGTCACTCCACCAAGCGGAGTTTACATAAATGAACTGCCTGGAATAAGTCTAAAATCAATCGACAAAATTGCTGATTCAGAACAGGCCACGTACTTGGGTGTCTGGGACGATGTCCAAAAGCGGACGGTCAGGAAGTTTGGGACAGCAATCACGTCATACTTCGGACGGAAGTATGAGGTAAAGAAGCTGGTTGATTCATTGAGGTTCGGGACACCGTTGGACATCACAAATCCTACTCCATTGTCTCCAGACGAATGGCGAGGGGTTACGATTGTGATGAATCCGTTTAATCCAAATGCTGATATCAGTAAGCTGTTGACGCAGGCATTTACTGAAATAGAGTTCAACGGGTACGTGAAGGTAGCGGCAGATATTCAGTTTAGGGTTTATGACGAATTGAATGGTGTGGAACTCTGGAGTGATTCTATATCAATATCGCCCGATACCTGGACCAGCATCACACCATTCTGGTCGAGTAGTGTGCACGACATCAGTACCCGAATCAGACTGGAGTATAATGCGACCAAGGTTGATTCTTACAAGACCGAAATTCCTGAAGGTGGTTGTTGCATCGATACCTGTATGGACGCAAAACTCATAGGTCATGTACTAAGTGCTGCGGGCGTAATAACCGAGCATGACGACAATGCTTTTGGTTTCCGTGGATATGCCAGTCTTCGATGCAGTCTTGACGGACTTGTTTGTGGGAATCGGGATTTATTCACGACCGGGCTTTGGTACATGATGGGAGCCGAGATGTTGACCGAGCGCATTTACAGTGATCGAATCAATAATTACACTACTATAAATCGTGAGAAGGCCAAGGAGTTACGGGCAGAGTTTGTGACCGAGTACGAGAACGAGATTAACCGAGCTGCCGAGACCATTAAGCTCAATCCAATGGACTTTTGTCTCGAATGCAATTCTCAGGTTATGGACCTGCCACTGAGACCATGATTCGATTGAAGTCCAATGCCAGAGAGGTGATTGGCGGTCTGGTGGCCAGGTTGGAAAAACTCGACAGTAAATCAATCGAGGGAAGCGTGATTATCAGGTCGGTTGCGTTTGACGTTCTGGCCGAGATGAAACACCGGATTCAGAATGAGGGAAAAGCCACGTCTGGCGGAAGCATTGGTTCTTACAGTACCAAGCCGTTGTACATTTCAAAGAAATCAAATCCTGTTGGTGACGCTGGTCTAGCCCTGGGAAAGGAAGACTCTAAAGGTGAGCGGCATTCGGTATTCAAGTCAGGAAAACCACACACGAGCGTTTACTTCCCAAGAGGATACAAGCAGTACAAGACCCAAGTTGGTAGAAACGTTATTGGTACTGTAAATCTGACTCTGACAGGCACGTTTATGAATTTAATGAATGTATATCCGACTGATAGAGGATGGGGCATTGGATGGCCTGATGGCGCCCTTTTCAAGAGGGCCGTGTTCTTCGAGTCGGGCAAGAAGTACGGAAAGCGTATTTTTGGTGCATCGGTTAGAGAACGTAAGATTGCCGTTGAAACCGCAAAACGATTACTGAACAGTGCCTTATCTTAAACAAATCACAGGACTAATCAATGACCATTACCTCCGAGAAGGTGGTGTATTGTCTGACGATAAGTTCAGTACCGGACAGATAAATGGACTGGCCGAGAAGGTTTTCGATGATTCGGACAAGGCTTTTCCAACCATTTATGACCAACTGGAACACCAACGAGTTGGTCTTGATGACACCTATCCATTCGTTCTTTACCATCGAAGTACTGGTAACGTATATGAACGCCTGTCTGGTTTTGGAGCCGGATATAACGTAAAACAAATGGCCTCAATGGTCATGATTGCATTTGCTGTTCGTGACCGAATTCGCCTCTCTCCTGAAGAATTGGAGGGAATACTTATCTTGGACGCACCTGATATGATTGCCAAAAGCATGATGTCGGACTTGCCAGTTGATTCGGCAGACGTACTTGTTACAGGTTCGGAACTTGAGTCAGCTATTGTTTTTGGAGAAGAATATCCTGGATCGGAACTTTCGGTCGGGCCAGAGGATATACTGATCAAGATTGAATACACGATTGTGCTACAGTACCGAAAGGACTGTCAATCGTTTTGCGACTGTCTCTGACGGTAAGACCAAATTTGCCAATCTAAATATTTACATCATGGCCGGATATTATCCAGATACATGTGATACGCTCGTAGGCGAGCATGATTGCGACCCATGTGCACCAAAGGAATATGGAAGAGTTCGAGCGACTGCCTTTATTAAGGCTGGTTTCGAATTCACCAATCCTGAAAGCCAATCTGAATGGGAGGCTGCAATCGCAAGCGGAGACGTAATCTTAATTCCAAGAACTCACGGATCTCTTCCAGAGCCGAGTGAGAACGAAGGAACTGGTTACGGAGACACCGTTACCGAATTGCTGGGCTTTGAATATGCCCTTCAGTACTTCGACCCGAACTACGCTGGGAACTGCGACTTCTACAATGCGTTGAAGCGACAAAGCACTTATAAGTTCATGTACAAGACCAGTACAATGGGCCACATTACCAACGACACCGTTTCGGTTGTTCCTAAGCCTCCGGTGGATGACGATCTGAATTCTGAGGTTGTATGGAATGTGACTGTTAAATGGAAGAGCGAAGACCATCCATGTCCGTTCGTATTTCCTGCAGCAGTATTGAAATGCTTCATTCCGAATAACTGATTTTAACTGAGAATCGCCCTCCTTTGCTGGAGGGCGATAATCGTTATGAATTGGCTTTCACGAATAGCGACTGACAAGAACATGCTCCGGTTTGTTCTTGCTGTACTCTGGACGGTTTTCGCCTGTACCTATATCATGGGCATTACTTTCTGGGAAATACCGGAGAACAATTTGAGAATAGTAGATACGATTGTTGGCTTTTTACTTGGAACTATTTGTGCCACAATCATTGGATTCTACTTCGGGAGTAGTCATGGGTCAAGTGAAAAGACCGATCTGCTCAAGACTAATGATGTACAGGAACATGGAACTGATTAATAATGACACAGGTGAACGACAGAACTATTGAGGTTATCAAATTTGCGGTACCATTATTGGCGTTCGCGGTGGGATATGGTGTGTTGCAACAAAAGGTGTCGGGACTTGAGGTCGATGTTGGTAAGCACGAAGAAGCCATTGTCACCATAAAGGAAAACAATCATGTACGTGATGTCGAAACCGCTTCTTTCAGGGCAAATATTACAAACAGAGTCACTAACATTGAAACTCTCACGATTGAAATTCATGAGGAAGTGGTTAATGCTGCTGTCAATGATTAGTCTGTTTTTGATTGTTTCAGGCCAATCAATACCTTTGGAGAGGCCGAAGGCTGAAAATGTTGCTACTATTCACAATGATACTCTCGCGTTAGACAGAATCATTCAGCAGCAACGTGAGATCCTTCAGAAGCTACGACCAGATACAACGATTCTACCATGACTGAGCAATTAGCTAAATGGGATTTATACCCAAACTTCTCCAAGGAGGAATTTGACTGCAAGCATACTGGAAAGAACGAAATGAAGCATTCGTTCATGGCGAAACTTCAAGCGCTGAGAACTGCATACGGAAAACCGATCGCGATATCGTCTGGATTTAGGGATTACACCCATCCGGCAGAATCCAAAAAGAAGCGAAAAAACGGGGCTCACCCAACAGGAAAAGCCTGTGACCCAAAAGTTGATAGGGGTGACGCATATCTTTTGTTGAAGTTGGCGTTGGAACTAGGCTTCACCGGAATAGGGGTAAAGCAACACGGAAATGGAAGGTTTCTACACCTGGACACCATCGAGAACAATCCTGACCAGCCACGGCCAACCATCTGGAGTTACAGGTGAGCAAGCAACAACTCATATTCCTTGCGCTTGGGGCAGCTGGTTTGATACTCGGTACCGTATGGATCTCAAACATGGTTATTTCGGCCAAGCATGAAAAGGCGGTCCAGGCACTGTACATAGAACAGTCCGACACGCTGAAAGACCAGAAATCGGGTTTTTTGGAACAGATAGAGTATCTGACGGAACAAAAACAGGTTCTGGCGGAACGAGTGAGTAGCAGGGATGAGCGAATTTCAGAAATGACTAACCAGTTGGCTCGATACGACCAACTTATCCAAAACAGCCATGAAGAGATTGATGCCCTTGATTCTACTGGTGTCCTTGCTGAGCTCCGATCTATACGGACAGCATACCAGATTGATTAGCGATACCGTTCACTATTGCCTGACTGAAAACCTGACCAAGTTTCTGTTGAATTCCCATCGGGACAACCTTCTGAACGGGGACAAGATTCTGGAAATGGTTGAGATCAATGATAGTCTTGAAATACAGGTTTATGACCTGAAATCACAGAACAGCTTCTCGGACATCCTTATATCGGTTCAGGATTCGACAGCGGACATCGATAGCGCGCTTTTAGACCTGACTGAGCGGGAAATGCGTAGGCGAACGAGAAAGGCCCGCAGCAAGGAGATATGGGCCAAAATCAAAGTGCCATTTATTTTCGTTGGTGGTGTAATCGTAGGAGTTGCTGGAGGCTATGCAATCGGAACCGCCAAATAGTTACTTTTGGTTCATGCGATTCTTTATTATTCTGATGTTGTTGGGTAGCCTGACGACATTAGCGTTTGGATCGGGGACAGATGTTATCGACAAAACCCCGAATTGCATAGTAATGGAAGATGCCAATTACCAAGTCGCTGACTTGTGCATCGCTACTACCGTTACTATGAGCGGCACTAGTGTTGAACCGTTGAAGACCTATCTGATCGAGGCGGTGAATCCATTCGTGGACTTCATCGAACCGAGGCCAGAACCTGACAAACGGGGGTCTATTTTGAGCAATTCAAGCACTACTGTCTTCGAGACTTATAAACGGATTGATTTGCACATTGACCCCGGTACATGGGCTCGGTGCGTTTAGCGCATGACATGAATTTCCAAAATGGCCTCACTTCACGGTGGGGCTTTTTTGTTGTCATTTTTTATTACAAACTTTCAGAACTTTTCTTTATGTTTGCCGTACCAAAAAACTAAATGATGGCAATTAAGAAAGTAATGGTGACGCACCAATATGGCGCACCGATATACATCGCACCAGCCCTTGGCGATGGGATTGAAGTCACGGACAAATTATCAGAAGCCGAAGTCTGGGGCGAGAACGATACCGAGACCAAGCTGAAGTACCACAGGGCAATTACCTGCTGGGACGGGATACAGTTTGAAACGATAGAAAGCTGTCAGGTTATCGGATGTAAATGCCACGCCATCAATTCAGCGACAAGCACTATCAATGGTGGCGTTTTACTAGTCTGTTTGGAACATACTCCGAACATGAGTAATCGGCCAGAAAGTCTCCGGAAGTTCCCAATGTTCTATAAGGTTGAATCAATCGAAAAAAGCAACAACCTGATGGAAATCGAAATCTGGCACCAAGACCGATTGACTGTCCTCGACCTTGAAATCGATGAAGGGACAGAAGCAGGCGGATCTGACGAATACGGAAACCTTGAAGAACTCGGATATTTCCATATAAATTCAGTTGAAATCGAGGGAATCGAAGTACTACCTTTTTTAACAATAAACGCCAGATCCCTGATACGGGAAACGGCAATCAATCAGTTTTATTCATAACCAAATCCCAATTACCAATGCCTAAACAATTAGAACCAACAGAATGTCACCAGTACAGGACAGCAATGCCCAGTGGCGGATTCACAAGAGTCGCAGAGATGTCTGGCGAAAAGTACTCGCTTGTTATTCGAACCATGAACGGACTCGTTCGTAAATGGGACCAACGCCATCATGCAATCGCAAAGGCGACCAAGGAATTATTCAAGAAACGAGGGATTACGATTAATCGGTAACTAAGAAGGGCCAGTCCGAAAACCAGCCCCTCAACCAAAAAACCAATTGCGGGATGCCGCAAAAGATGCTGCCAAAACTAACCAAAAACCCAATAAGATGAATTTAGAACAACTAATTGTAAAACTTGCCGAATGTCCCGTTCTGGGAAATGAGCTGGACGCCTTGTCAAACGAACTGATCTGTATCGACAATGGCCTGAAGGACGTGGTTACCGATAACCCGAATATTAAACTATCTCACAAGCCCTCGTACGATTACATGTTGTCCGAGCAAGCCTTCAAAGAACTGGTTGTCAAAACCAACATGGATAACATTGGCCCAGCACAGGGATTGTCATACTACACGAATACCATAAGCGGAGAACGATTTAACATAAAATTATCAGCCCCTGCAAACTTGTTTTACGCGAAAGCAGATGGCACCTTTGAACCTATAAACCAAAATTCCAATTAAAAATGTCAGACAAACTCAGTACAATAGAAAACCTCGACAATCAGGTACTCTCGGTAATCGGGAATCCAACGCTTGAAGGGTTCGAGAAGGCTTACACAATAGCCAGAGCAACGGGTGAAATTCAAAAACTCCTGACCGAACAGTACATGGCCCCGATAATGAATCTGCAGGGCAATAGGCTCGGATTCCGAACAGACAAAGACCGAGACGGAGGATATCCGGTCCAGGTGGTCAAGAACTGTTTGATTGAAGCGGTCTTGATGGGCGTCCAGCCCGTAGGCAACCAGTTCAATATCATAGCAGGAAACTCGTACATCACCAAGGAGGGATTTGGGTACTTGCTATCCAAGATGGAAGGGCTTTGGTATGAAATCATTCCTGAACTACCAAGAATCAATCCTTCGACAGGATCCGCTGCGGTTGTAATGCGAGTGTCTTGGGCCATAAATGGCGGAACCAAAAAGGAACGGCCCATCGAGATTCCGGTAAAGGTGAACAAGATGATGGGTACCGATGCGGTTATCGGGAAGGCGACACGGAAGACCCGTGCTTGGCTTTACAATACTCTGACCGGCTGCGAGGTAAGTGACGGAGACATAACGGATCCAGACTTTCCAGTTCGCCAGACGATAAATGTGGACGACCATGCGGAGGCGGAGGCAAACAAGCGAACACTTGAATGGATTGCGAAGGCCAAGAACATCGAAGACCTTGAGATACTGGAAACCAGCCATCCAGACATGAGTCAGGACTGCGTTGCTATTCTGGAGGCTAAGAAGGAAGAACTCAAGAACAGGGGATAATGCCTGAAGACCAACTCGACATGTTCGATGATGAACTTCCTCGTTCGTTTCATCAGTACGACACCGATCACCCTCAAATCTGGAAGAAGTTCGAGGAGGTCGCGTTCCAGACGGCCAGTAAAGGATTCGAGCATTACAGCGCCAAGGGAATATTTGAGATAATCAGATGGCACACGGGCGTGAATGCTGAGTTTCCGAACGGGTTCAAGGTGAACAACAATTACACCCCGTACTACGCTAGGAAGTTCGCGAAGTTGCATCAGGAACATGCCGAGTTCTTCAGGAAGAGACGATCGAAGTTCGACCACACATTAAACTAAGCCCTAACGGCCTGCGGGGCTCCAAAGCAGGCCAACCTTAAAACCCAATACGAATGACCAAAAAATCACTTGAATTAACAGCACCAGAACTGGCTGGCATGGATCCCTCACGGGCCAAACAGATACAGTCCACGTTTGATCCAATGGTAGAAATGCTGGACCAATTTGAAACAACTTATAACGAAGTAATCAAAGAGTCCCAACAAGGAAATACACCCGAAATTGCCTCAAAGGCAAAGCGACTCCGACTTGATATTGGTCGAGTTCGGATTGACACTGAGAAAATCAGAAAGATTCAAAAGGAGAAATCTCTTATGGAGGGAAGGGCTATTGATGGGGTTAGTAATATTCTGAAATGGGCCATTGTCGAAAAAGAAGCCAAACTCAAGGAAATAGAGGATCACGAACAGAAACTTGAAGATGAGCGCTTGGCGAAATTCAAGGTGAAACTTGAAGCAATCCAATCAGAGCGAGAAACCGAACTTGCAAAGTATGTAGATGATGCTACCGGACGAGAGCTGTCTTCGATGGACGATGATGTTTGGGCTGCTTTTATAGAAAAGAAGGAAAGCGAGCATAAGGAGATGCTGGAAGCCGAAAGAATGGCGGAGGAGGCTCGAAAGGCCAAGGAGGCGGAGGAAGCTGCTGAACGCGAAAGAATTCGACTAGAGAACGAGCGCCTGAAGGCCGAGGCCAAGGAGCGTGAGCGCCAAGAACTGGAACGCCAAGCTGCTGAAAGGCTCGCACAGAAAAAGCGTGAGGAGGAAGCATACCTGGAGCAAGAACGGCAGGCCGCTGCTGAACGAGAACGGCAGGCCGAGTTTGACGCTAAGATTCAAGCCGAACGTGAAAAGCGTGAAGCTGCTGATGCTGAACTCAAGGCGAAGGAGGAGGCTGAGCTCAAGGCGAAACAAGATGCCGACAAGCACAAGGAGGAAATGCTGAAACGCAGTGACCATACCAAGGTTCAGGACCTGGTCGAAGACTTGAAGTCGGTATTGGATTCCTATTCATTCGCGGCCAAGGAAACGCAGGAAAAATTCGAGACGCTAAAGACTCAAGTG
>Ga0307928_10001107_pt1 | contig 20264 bp, 21 predicted proteins | sample AceLakmetagen232_FD_201815 | JGI IMG/M metagenome (GOLD analysis project Ga0307928, IMG submission 201815) | Saline water microbial communities from Ace Lake, Antarctica - #232 | ecosystem: Environmental > Aquatic > Non-marine Saline and Alkaline > Saline | place: Antarctica: Ace Lake... | reverse complement strand
GCATTTTCTGCCTCCTGTTGTGCCCGCCGCCGGGCTGGTGCCCCGGTATCCGCCGGGGCTCGGTGGCCTTGCGGCCGGTCGCGTTACGCTCAATTACCCTCCGTCGCCGCTGTGATGGCCGCGCGGAGCCATCCGGCCGCATATAAGGCCAGCGACAACATTGCAAACAACACGATTTCGACAATCATTTCACGTCCCTCCGTTTCTGCGATCCTGGGAACTGTCGTTTGACCGACGCCACGGACCGCACTTCCGGCTTGATTATTTTCACGACGGGCTTGATGGGCGCATATCACTTGCGTCCATGATTTTCCATATCTGGACATGGAGGAAGGTCAGACTTCAGTGATCCGTTGCCTGTGGCGGGATATTTTGGGGTTCATTGGCCATACCGGGGTATGCGGCTGGCGATGACTGCGGGGCATTGCCAGTGGGTTCTGGAGCGGTGCTTCTGATGCCATGATCATTTCACTCCCGTTGTCGGTCATGTGGGAACAGCTGATGCCACCTGCCGTTGCGATGCAGCGTCGATAGCGCCAGGAAGGCCTCATCGCCTTCGATGCTCCAGAACTGTCCGGTCCGTTTGAAGCGGCATTGGTATTGGGCGCAGGTCGATTCGATGGCACCGGAGCCCAGCGGTTGATTCAGTTGCGCGGCCCTCTTGTAATCCATACGGTCCTTATGAGTGTTCAGGTACGCGATCTGGGCATCGAGATGCTCGGTTTGTTTCTGTGTTAGCTGGGTAAGGGTTTCACGCAACTGTTGCAGATTTGCGATGACATCCAGGGCACCGTTTTCGCGTTTTTTGAGGTGGTCTAACAAAGGTTGGACCCACTTTTGGGCTTCCTCGCTGCCTTTTCCGTAAAGTTCGCCGGCGATGTCACAGAGGTGGTGACTAACATGATAGAAGTCAACCCGTTGGGCCGCGCCATGGAAGATGTTGTCGGCAAGATTCCAAATCCAGACGGCGCCGTCGGCCAGCACGAGTACATGGTTGGCCTGCAAAAGGCCGCGTTGAAGGGCTTCGGCGTAGAGTTGACGTTCGAACGATTCGAGTCCCTTGCGGGTGGCCACGTAGCCACGTTCGGTAATGATGGGTCGTCCGGAATCGGTTTTGCCCCGCTGATCGAGCCGGAATACGGTCGCGGTATAGACCCAGTGCCACCGCGAGATTTCCTCACCGTTAGCCCGACGTTTTTCCGTTTCGCCCCAAAAGTCGCGTTCCCGGATGTTCCATGCATCGATTTCGATCACCAGCGTATGGGGTCGGGGTGAGGCCGCTACCCGAGCGGCCAACAGCTCGACGCCTTTGACGGAGGTGCTGAGTTCCTCGTCGTGCTCCCGCAGCTTTAGCGCCCGCAGCCCTTGCCGGTGGGCCTCCCGGTGCATCGTTGCCTGAGCGAGGTTCAGACCCGTCAACCGCCGGACATTGGCCTCGGCTTGTCCCGCCGGGCTTTCCAAGACCATCAAGGCACAGATTTCCTGTACGCGCGGGGATGCCGGCGCCTTCTCCTGCAGGCCCAGCGCCCGGTCGGCCGGATACAGGTGCTTGTTGCAGGCCGGGCAGTATCCGTAGTTGCGTGCGACGCTGACCGCTCCGAACTGCGAGTTCACGGTGCGTTCGCGCAGGTTTTTTATCACCTTGAGCGGCTTCTTGCAGTCCGGACAACGCAACGGTTCATTGTTGGCGCGCTTCTGAACCGCATAGGCCAGCAGTGCCTGACCCATCGTCTGCATTTCGCGGGCAATCAGCTTTTCCAGATCTCCCATGTCGACATTGTTTTTCACCGCATCCTCGATTTTTTGGCGAGTTTGGTCCATCCACGCTTGGGCATCGGGCAGCACTGATTGACCGGATGATTGCTTTCGATGTGTAGTTCACTTGCCCTCCAGCAGGTCGGCCATTTCGGCCAGTTCGGCGTCATTGAGCCAGTGGCCGGCGCACGGGTCGGCAACCCATATGTCGCCATCGGAATACCCAATGTCGCAGACCCCGCAGTTGTAATGCGCTCCTACCCGGTCTTCCGCGGTTTCGCCGCTACTACCGGTGTCCCAGTTCGCCGCCGCCGTGATGATTCGCTCGCGTGCTGTCATGGTCGTTGCCTCTGCTGTGATTTTCTTCATTTCCTGTCTCCTTGGTCTGTTGCGCCCGCCGCCGGGCTGGTTATCCGCTTACGTGCGGAGTCGCGATGCCTCCTGTGTGTGTCACGGGTTACTGTAGAGCATACACCGTGCCAACCTGCGCCATCATTGCCTTTTTAGCGCATCCCCCGGTGTTATGGCCTATTATGGGCCATGTTTCGAGCCGTTCCGGGCGGTTCCGGGCGCCGGTCGGGCGCTGGCAGGCTCGCAACAGGGGTTTCCCTATCATCCCTGATTATCATGACTTGCGCTTTTCTCGTTTTTGTGTATCAGCACTGATTATCCCGCCGGCTATCACCCGCCCGCACCTGGCCTATTTTAGGCCACATGGCCTATTACAGGCCAATCCATATTGTCTATCGGTTTACTAGGTGATAGCCGTGGAGACGCGGTGACGGTTGACATCCGCCCGCCGCCGGGCCAGCTAAACCCCAATATCCTAGTACATTCCCCAATATACTATGATATTCCCTGTATGGCCTTGCCATGGCCGGTAGGATCGCTCCAGGCTCACCCCAGCATGGGCTTGCATACTATGATTTGTCTTGACTTGCAGTTGTATGAGACATAAGCCACATTATCAGACACTGGGACATGTGAGCGCGATCAAGGTTTGCACTCCCCTGCGCCTACTACTGCCAGGCAAGTGCCGGCTACAGGGTGGACGTGACCGGCTCGAAGGGGAGGGGGCCGCGCCCGATCGGGAATGTCATACCCTATAATCCGTCCCCCTGGCAAAAAAATGATACAGGATTTTTCCGTACCGGCCGGTTTGTCTGGCGCATTAGTCCGGAGAGACTCCGCAGATATTCATTGACAAGTATGTCAAGCATTAAAAGGGTCAATTCCTGCATTGTGGTATATAAGTGCTGGGTGTAAGGGGATGTAGTATCTGATGGGCGGTCCACGTGCTGCAGGGGATTTTTGTAAAGCTTGGTATTTTGGGGATATACCAGGAAAAACGTGAAAAGAAAATAAGCAGGCCATGACTTCCGGGAGTTCGGCTTAGTATTGCGTATTGTGGGGGTTTACGAGCATAACTCCGACATACAGATAGGTAGTCCATTAGGCACATCTGGTATTTCAAACATCCGGTTTATGGGGCATTAGGAAGGCACTCTTATATATATATATAGATATTAATATTTTTATATATATATGTGTACGCGCTATGTGCGCGCTACGCGCCTACGCCTACGCGCACATGTGTATGTCTCACAGGGGAAACGGGGTGTTGTGTTACGGTTGAGTGGCGTAAAGTTTGGTATGGCGGAAACATAGTGTCGGCGGTCTATCCTTGGGGCACGCCTAAATTAGGATCACGTTTAGCGATGTAACATAAGGGCTGTGAAGCCGTTACGTGGCGTGAGCGTTCAAGTGGACTACGGAGCAAAAACGGGGGGTTGAAAAGCAAGGTGGCATGTAACACTCCGTGATAAGGGCAGATGTAAAAATAGGCACAACAAATGGCTTGCTTGCTGGTGCGGTTGATGTATAATTGGCGCTACACCAGACAAGGCACCGGGGACACCGGGCCGAACTGGAAACACCGGCCACGGGGCCACACGATGGAAGGGAAGGATATGTCGCACACGAAACGGAAGATCGAAGGTGACGGCGCGGAACAGGAAGCCGGGGACATGATGAACGCCGCGGCGCAGGGAGAAGGAACGCCTTTGCGCCGCCGGCGTCGGCCGATGGCGAAGGGTGGCGGAGATGATTCTGGGCGGCAGGGACTGCACATCAAGGTTTGCCGGGTGACGTATCGCCGGTTGATGGACATCAGCGTTGAGCGGTACTGCACTTCGTCGCCTGGGAACGTCCGGCGCATGGCGAGTCTTGGCAAGATCATCGACGACGCCGTTGCCCGGTACTACAGGACGGCTGGCGCACCTGACGAGACCGGGCTGACCGGCATGACCGGATCGGGAGAGACCGGCGCCGGAGGTGGTGATTCCCTTGGCGACGGAGAGACCGGCAAGACTGGCTCCGAGACAGGCGGTGAGGGTTGAGCGGGGTGAAGGTGGCGGGATCTCCCTTGACGGTCCGTGAGGCGTTGCGTCAGGTCAAGGCTCTGGTGGCTGATTGCGAGCGGATCTGTGACGCGGTTTGTAACGATGTTCGGTTCCCTGTTGCGGCCGGTATTGACCTTGGTGCGGCGCTGGGCTATCTTCAGAAGGCGCGGACTGATCTGGCTGACCGAAGGTCGGTAGCCGGGAAGGGTCTACGCCGGGAAGGCCGGGCGGGCCGGTCGGGCCGGACGGGCGGGAACACAACACCATGAAGCTGACGCTGCGTGAATACCAGGCTGCCGGCGTAGACGCGATTCGAGACAAGTTCGCACGCAGTATGCGGCGGGTGGGTTACGTTGCGCCGACCGGCAGCGGGAAGACGGCGTTGTTCAGCCACATCACGGAGAGATCGGCATCCCTGGGGAAACGGGTGTTGATAGTGGTTCATCGCCGGGAACTGGTGAAACAGGCTTCCGACAAGTTGACCGACATAGGTCTACCGCACGGGATCATTGCTCCGGGCCACAGCATGTCATCCTTTCCGGTACAGGTGGGCAGCGTTCAGACGATCGTTCGCCGTGACATCAAGGCGCCTGACCTGATCGTGATCGACGAGGCTCATCACGTGGTGGCCGGGAATCAGTGGGGCTCGGTTGTCGAGGATCATCCTGATGCGTTCGTGCTTGGGGTGACGGCAACGCCCTGCCGTCTGGACGGTCGGGGACTTGGCAGGAAGGTTGGCGGCTACTTCGATTCACTGGTGCTCGGCCCGAGTGTGACGGAATTGATAGACGCTGGATGGCTGGCTCCGTTCGACGTGTATGCGCCACACCGGGAAAACCGGGTTGACATGGATGGCGCGAAGATGCGGGGTGGCGACTGGGCGAAAGACGACATGGAAGTTCGGGCTGACCGTGGCGTGATAACTGGATGCGCGATATTGGAATATGCGCGGTACGGGGTTCAGAGCGGGGAACGACGGCCGGCGCTGGCATTCTGCGTATCGGTGAAGCATGCCGAACACGTGTGTCAGGACTTCAGCGCGGCCGGCTACAGATCGGCTTGCATCCATGGCGGCTTGGGCGTCAAGGACCGAGACGACATCCTGGTGCGTCTGGCTGGCGGTGAGTTGGACGTGGTAACGGCGTGTGACGTGATCAGTGAGGGGGTAGACGTACCCGGGGCAACGGTGGCGATCCTGCTGCGCCCGACAAAGAGTCTCGGGGTGTACCTCCAGCAAGTCGGCCGGGTATTGCGGCCGAAATCTGGGAAACGTGCGGTGATCCTTGACCATTCGGGTAATTGCTTCGAGCATGGCTTGCCGGATCAAGAACGCCGCTGGGATTTGAACACGGAGAAAACGAAACGCCGCCGCAAGGACGGAGAGGCGCCTGTACGTCAATGCCCGATGTGTTACCGGGTACATGATCCAAGTCCGCGGTGTCCGGGATGCGGGTACGTTTACCCGGTCACGGCGCGCGGTGACGTGGAATACATGGAAGGCGAGTTGGAGAAGGTGACGGCTGAAAACGTTCGCAAGGATCTGCGCCGGGAACAGGGGAAGGCACGGACATTACAGGAACTGATGGCCTTGGCGGCTAGAACGGGAAGGAGCAAAGCATGGGCAAGATTTGTTTGGCGGAGTCGGGTAGACCGGCGTCAGGGGTCGGTGGGTGTGCTGCCGGGATCGGGGATACGGATGCTGGGATGACATCACCCCACCTGATCGAGTGTCAAACCAGCCCAATCGTAGATGTAAACCCTTTCGTGACGTTGCGTTTCCCTTGCGGGTTCGTACGTATGAACGGAGATACACGCCGCCGAAAACGCAGGCTACGCAACAAACTGGAGAAGAAACTAGCCATCCGGTATGGCCCGGCGATATTTGCTGAAGTTGAAGAAATTAAACGCAGGGTAACGGATAAAATTGAGATGGATCTGTTCCGTCCAATTAGAATCATACCGTTTGGAGGAAGTAGCGAATGAAATCTACCCACCTGGCCAAGCGCACAACCGAGAATCAAGTGCAGGCCGACACCATGAAAACGTTGTCGGCTCAGCCGGGTGTCCTCATCTGGCGGAACAACGTCGGGGTTGCTGAATACAATAACGGTAGCCGGGTAGCCTACGGGCTGTGCCCTGGTAGTAGCGATCTGATTGGATTGCGAAGCGTGACGGTGACGCCCGAGATGGTCGGCGACAAGCTGGCCGTGTTTATGGCGGTGGAATGCAAGCGTCCCGATGGGCGGTTGAAAGAAACTCAAGAAAGATTTCTGAACGCGGTACGCGATCACGGCGGGATTGCCGTTGTGGTTGACGGATCGATGCTGCAAGGAATCCCGAATGGTCTGGCTAAAGACATCTTGGGATGAAGCAACAACAGGAGCAACGGTGATGAACCACGAAGATATCCAGTTGAATCTTGCGTACATTCAGTGGGGCCGTTTATACCACCTGATGAGTATAGTTTCTGATCCAACGCTTGTTCATGAGGATATGCGTTTACTGGAAAAGGAAATTGGGCGTCTTCAGAAAGAAAGGGCTGGTCAACCGGTGAAGCAGCAACCGGATACTAAACCGGAAATAGAGAATTGCCACAACTGCCGGTTTGGCGGCATGTATGAATGTCGGCGGCACGCACCGGTTCGCGCGTCCGATGAGATGCCTATGGTTTTCCCAAACATTTACAACGATGGATTGGGAATATGGTGCGGTGATTGGGAAGCAACAACAGGGGCAACACATGGACTTCGCCAGACTGAAGATGATTCTCCCTCCGATTGAAACCCTGGTGCGTGAATGGTTGCCGGGTGGAAAGATCGAAGGCCGTGAATGGGTGGTACGCAACCCGACACGCTCCGACAAGAAGCCAGGCTCATTCAAGGTCAACCTCGATACGGGGTTATGGTCTGACTTCGCCACGCAAGATGAAGGTGACATAATCAGTCTCTTCGGGTATCTCAAGGGGCTGGACGTTGGGATGGCTGGCAGGATGCTTGAGTCGCTGTACGGCCGGCCGGATGTGCCAACGCCGACACCGCGGCCGAAGCCGGCCGCACACACCGACGCCCCCACTGATGCAACGACTGATGTAACAGACTGTGACATCAAACCTGGTGTCATCGCGCCCGTGCCTAACGACGCTCCGTCATGGATGTTGACTGCCAGGAACCCGGTGATGGCATGGGAGTATCGTGACGCTGCCGGCAAACTGCTGGGCGTGATATGCCGATGGGAGACGGCGGGTGGTAAGGATATAAGGCCCTACACCTACAGAGGGACTACAGACGCTGCTCAGTGGGAACAAGGCTGGTTCAAGGATCCTTCCCCGCTGTACGGGCTGGACCGCCTTGCTGCTGGGGAAGGTAAGCCGGTGTGGATCGTCGAGGGTGAGAAAGCTGCTGACGTCTTGCAGGAAGCCCGAGACGATATCGTTGTGGTGACGTGGCATGGCGGGGCCAAGCGGGTACTGAAATCAGACTGGTCTCCTGTGGCTGGCCGAGACATTACCCTGTGGCCCGACAACGACACTCTTGGCAAACAGGCCATGGTCAAGCTGGCGAAGAAGATCAAACCATCTGGAATGGTAGTCATCCCTGATTGGAAACCGGAAAAATGGGACGCTGCTGATGCTGTGTCCGAAGGCATGGACATGATGACTGTCGAGGTGAAGTCAGTAAAGGCGCCGGCTGTTCAGCCGGAGATTCCTGACAAAATCAAATGGCCGTTCAGGTTCGCCGGGTTCGATCATGGAACGTATTTCTACATCCCGAAGGCCATGGGGCAGATCATAGCGTTGCCGGCGGGCGCTCATACAAAGACGAGCTTGTTGACCTTGGCCCCTTTGGAGTTCTGGGAGAGAAATTTCGGCGGCGAGAAAGGGGTGGCTTGGAATTCTGCGGTAAACATTCTGTTCCGTTGCCAAGAAAAGGTTGGTGTCCATAACCCTGACCTTGTGAGGGGGCGTGGCGTGTGGCATGATGATGGCCGGATCGTGATGCACAACGGGAACCGGTTATACTGCAAAGGCGAAGCACACGAGCTTGACACCTTGGAGACCAAGTACATTTACGAGATGCGGCCGGAAGTGACGCTCGATTACGGGGAACCGATGGATCAGGAAGATGCTGCTCGTTTGGCGAGTGTGTGCGAAATGATCACCTGGGAATATGGCGAATCGGCTAAACACCTTGTCGGCTGGCTGGTCTGTGCTTCGATATGCGGGGTTCTCGATTGGCGGCCCGGCATCTGGATATGCGGCGCAGTCGGAAGTGGGAAGTCGTGGATTGTCGATCACGTAGTGCGTCCGATCACTGGACCGGCAACCATCTACTCTTGCGGCGTGAGTACCGCCGCAGGGATCCGGCAACGTATTGCCCACGATGCGGTGCCCGTGCTGATGGATGAAGCCGAAGGGAATAACCAGGGTCAGGAAAGGGCGATTGAAGAAGTGTTGGCGCTGATGAGGCAGTCAAGTTCTGACAGCGGAGCGAAGATTTTTCGGGGTACAGTCTCGGGAAGGGCGATTGACTTCACCATCCGGTCAATCTTCTGTTTTGCCAGCATCAACGCAGGGCAACACCATACGTCAGACGAAACAAGGGTCACGTCGCTGCTGCTGTATCCCGACAAACGGGTTGATCGAGAGGAACGATACGAACGGTTATGCCGGATTGTGGACGGGATGTTGACCGAAGATTACTGTCAGTTGTTCAGGTCGCGCGCATTGGCTATGGCCGATACGATCACCAAAACGGTGAAGGTATTCTCGATGGTAATCTCGTCAAGGTTGTCGAGCAAACGGATTGGCGATCAGCTTGGCGCACTCATGGCCGGATGGTGGTCAACGCAGTCGGACGAAGTGATTGACATTGAAGCCGCGAAGGAGATCATTGGGATGCAGGAATTCAAGAACGAAATGAGTATGATTGAAATGTCGGATGAGCAGAAATGTTTCAACCTGATAATGGAGATGCCCGTCAAGTTGAAGACCGAACGCGGCGTTGACGAGACTACCATCAGCGAAGGGATTGCCAGATTGATTGAAGTCTCCGACTACGAACTAAGCGACACCATGCTTCGATACGGGGTGAAGGTTGACATCGGGAAGAAAATCGTTTACATTCAATCCAGCAACAAACGGATTATGGTTCATCTGTGCGGAACGCCTTGGTCGAGACCGTACGTCAAAACACTGTCTCGCCTGCCCGGTGCCATTAACGCCGGTCAGATTCAATTCCTGCCGGCAATGAAGAACGTTGCGGTTGGACTACCGTTCAAACTATTCCAGGAGGTATGACATGGCAAACAAAGGATGGCCCAAAGGCAAGAAACGTGGACCGCGAAAGAAACCCGTTGAGGTATTCACGCCCGAGGAGGTCGGTGCGGATAATGCGGGGCCGGCCGGGATCGAGGACCAGGCCGACGCCACGGAGCGGGTCAACCCGATCACCGCCAAGGAGAAAAGCGACGCCGTTTCTCGGGTATCGCGTGGATTCGAGGAACAGCTTGCGACACTGGACAAGGACCGGGGATGGTCGCTGACGGGTATATGGCGGGATTGCCTGAAGCTGCACGACAACAACGCTATCGCTCGCCAGAACGTCGCGCAGATGCAGGTAATGGTTCAGCAACACATGATCGAATGGGCGCAAGGCCGCAAAGGTTTGGGCCTGCAACTCGATTCTTTGAACCCGCAAGATGCGGACTACAAAGAGAAGTATGCTCACATCCTGATACTCTGCGAGAAGTCGAGTAAGCTGGTCACGGACGTGATGAAGACGATCAACCAGAACATCAAGGAGATCCGGCAAACGGAGTTCCAGTCAAAGTTCTATTTCCACGTCAACTTGGTACTGCAATACACCATGGGGGTAACGGCGGTACTGAACAAGCATCTGTCACGGAACCCGGCGTTGCTGGCGGCTGTGCTGGAAGACATGCGCGACCTGGTGAAACTGTTCAAGTTCCAGGAAGGCGAGGATCAGGGGGGGGGGATGAGGGATGAACGATGAACCAAACTGGCTGGTGACGGTACTCTGTGACGGGACGCTTCTGCGTTGTGCGTTGAAGCAGGTTTGGCTCTTGGTTTCTCTGATGCTGTGTTCACAACCGGTCAAGGTGGTGTTAACTGGTTTGAAATACTGCCCAGGCATTCCTTCGTTATTGCTTCTAGCGTAACGCATTGGGATTATATCCACGAAAAGGAGGACACATGAAAATCAAAGGCGACCCACGATTCAAGACGCACGTTGATACCATGGCCGATCTGGTCGAACGCCAGATAAGGGAACTTTCAGGCGTTGACGATCCCCGATTCAAACGGTTCTGGGAATACGAACCCTTCCCCGTCACATACGACTGGTGGCGGAACACCAAACGCACCAATGTCATAATTGGCGCGAACAAGGCCGGCAAGACAACTCTTTCAATCTTCAAAGCAATCTGCATTTACACGGGCATGGTTCCCCCGGGCGTTCGCGATCTGTGGAAGGTTGACATGCCGTTGTACCGTTCACGGCATGTCCGCATTATCTGCCAGGACTACACGAAGCACTGGCCGGAAACCATTCGTCCCTTGCTTCTCTCGCAAGACACCGGGATGCTTCCCGAAGCGTGGGCAAAGGATTACGATCCGAACGAGCATATCTTCTACGGGCCGGACGGCTCGTATCTTTCCATCATGGCGATTGACCCCAAGGTGAGTGCCGATCCGAACGTGTTGCGCGGCCCGAAAATTGATCACACCTACATCGATGAGAAGCAGCAACGCATGGTCTATACAGAATCCCTGACGCGCTCGGCTCCTTTGAAAGATGGACCCCGGAGTGTTGATCTTGGGTTCTGCCCGCAGGACGGATTCGATTGGACGTATGACGATTTCTACCTGACGGCATACGACCGTTACTCGAACCAGCGATTACCCGACAAGAAGACACATCCATCGATCAACGTGCTTCGGATATCAATGCGGGACAACCCGAGTATCAGTAGGCAAACCATTGACGAATACATTGCCAGTCTGCGCCCGTGGGAAATTTCCTACCGCGTTGACGGGAATTACGCGCAGGAAGCTGGCAACCCGTACTTCCCGTTGGAGATCATCTACAAATGGCAGCAATCCGGTAGATGCCAGAAGGGAGATTATTACCGTTGCATCCAGACTGAAACCGACATTGAGATTGGAACGTTTTTGGGCAGTCTTCACAAGATCGAAGGCGAACGGGTCAATACCGGTGCCGAGAATATCTGGCAGGTCTGGGAACCGCCGAAGGATGGCGAGTACTACATGATGCTGATCGACACTGCCGAAGGAAACCCTCGATCGGATTATCAGGTTTGCGATATTTGGCGATGCTCTTACAACGGAACGATTTCCACCGCGCGCCCGGCACAGGTGGCACAGTTGCGGCGTCGGATCGTGAAGCCTTCGGACTTCATAATTCAGTGCTGTTGCATGGCGAACGTTTACGGTGATTGCCTTTTGGTCTACGAGGTCAACAACACCAGCGGCGGAACCGTTCGTGACCGGTCACGCAATTATTGCAACCTCTACACGCGCACATCCGGGGCGATGGAGGTTGAACGTCAGACCGACATGCTTGGGTGGCACACCGATCATATGAGCAAACCGTCAGCATTGGAAGAAGCTTTGCGGATGATTCAGGAATGGGGCGGATCCGGCGATGGGTTTTGCGGGGTAAACTCTCCGGCCACGATTCAGGAGATGATGACCTACGAGGAGAAAATCGAGAAGAACCCGAACACCGGTGTTACCAAACGGGTGTTCATGGCGGCCAAGGGCCATCACGACGACACGATATCGTGCTTCTTCATGATGGCCTACATCTTGCGGCTGCAAAGTCACATGCTTTCGGCGGCCGTCATTTCTGATACCCATTCGGAAACCAATGGCGAGAAACCCTGGTTTTCGACTCACGCGACCAAGCCGAAGCCGCCAATCGTTCGTGGATTGAAGAAAGTCCCATCGCTTAACAGCCTGCGGAAAAACCGAGGAATAAAAAAGCATTGACCGAATTACGGACACTTAGCCGCGAAATATCTTCAAGAAATCAAGATATAGTGGTTGACACGGCCGAAAGGCACTGTATAATGGTGGGCATTGACAGGGGAGAAGTTAAATGCCCGATACGCAGGCGAAGGATACGCAGGCCGAAAGCAGTGGATCACGTGCCGCCGAGAAGACCGGCGAGTATGCTGGCCTGTCTCCCGAACAGATCAACGCCTTGAAGCGCGTCAAGGACGCTTACGAGGTCAGCGAGGAATTCGTTCGTCCGTACTTCGGCAAGTTTCGCCGGATGAACGATCTTTACCACGATGTGATTCCGTCCGAATTGGATTGCACGTATTCCAAGATCATGCTATCGACGGCGTTCGCCATCGTGCAAAACGAGATCCCTCGTGCTGCTTCAATGTTGTTCTCTCGGGAAGAGTTTTTCAGGCTGCATGCTTCCGATCCGTATTTTGAGGATTCTGCTCGGGCGGCCCAGGCGTGGCTTGAATATCAAGCTCGGGAACGCAACCGTATCTTCCCTAGAATTCTCTCGACGCTTACCCGGCAAAGCGTCTACGGCACTGCGTTCCGGGCTATCACTCATTCTCCACGTGTGCGCCACAAAACCCGAAGAGTTCCCAGCCAGTCAGTCGCCGGTATCCCGATGGGGTTCACCGACGAGAAAGAGGAGGAAACTTCTCTCGGGATACATGCTCAGAACATCGATGTCTGGAATGTACTTCCATCGCCGAACGCAAGATTCGTCAATCAACTCGACAACGAGGACTTTGAAGCGGCTGAATGGATGCTCTGGATTGACTACATGAGCGGCGCCAAGCTGAGGAAAATGTCCGGCAAACGCGGGATGGACGAAGGCCAGATCAAGGCCATGTTCGATTGGGTGAAGAAGGGTGGCTGTGAGGAACAGACGGTTGACGAGGAATTCAAGCAGCAAGTTTATCCGCACGACGGGGCCGGTGGTGGGCTCGACGACAACGTTACCGACTGGATGCAACGATTACGGTCTGGCGAGAAACCGGATATCGAGAAACGGTATCGTTGTATGTGGGCTTTCTTCCGTGACAAATGGTATCTGATTGGAGAAGGTCGGTTCGTTCTCTACGATGGTCCGCCATTACTTGACTGGTTCCCGATAGCGGCTTACTCGGACACTCCAGATCCTGACTCGATCTACGGGACAGGCCTTATCGAGAAGTGTGAAGACATCATTCTGTCGAAGCACCTCAATGTCAATCATCGGCATGATTATCTGGCCGGTACGTTGCATCCGTCTTCGTTCATCCGGGATGACATTATCAGGGCCAACGGCGGCAACACAACCGACTTCGATCCTGCGCCGTATCAGACCTTCAGCTTCCCGAAAACCGTGACTGACATTCAGCGCGCGGTGCTCCGCGATCGGTTCCCTGATATCAGTCCCCAAGCGTTTCAGGAGGCGACGGCATACGCTCAAGAGCTTCAAGATGTTACCGGCCAAACTGATTACATGAAGGGGCGTTCTGGCGCTGGGGCTTTGTCGAACGAGACGGCAACCGGAATTACGGCGTTGATCGACGAGGCGAGTAACCGGGTACAGATGCGGTCTCTGAATCTTGAGTATGGCGGTCTGCACGATGAGTTGATGTTGATGCTCAAGTGGGGAGCGAAATATGCTTTCGACGATGAGTATATCCGGATCGCCAGCAGGAAAGGATTCCCGTGGATGACCGTCCCGCATGAAGCCATTACTGACGGATACGGAATTGAGCTTGTTGGTAGCCGTCAGTTGGTTCATCGCGGCGAGATGTTGAAACGCCTGATTACCGTGTTGCCAATGTTCATGAACAACCCGAACGTTCCCGGACAGGGCGAGATGATGCGGCAGGTCAATGAGAAGTTCGAGTTGTTCGACAATCCAGACCAGATATTCGCTCCGTCAGGTGGCGGCGGGATGCTGCCTGCGGCGGCCGTCGGCAATCCGGCTGCCGGCATGGGCGGCGCCCAGACCATGGGGAACGATATCCAAGCTGTTCAAGGAGCGACCGCCATGCCGCCGGCGTCGTTGGCTGTATGAGAATTCCCGACCCCAAAGCAATGTTGATCCGCTGGCGCGAGAACGAGCGGTCGCTCGGCAATATGAGCCTTGTCCAACTGCAAGACCAGGCATCGAATACCGAGAAAATCTTGCTGGCATTGCAAGAAACCAAGGACCAGGTTAACAGCCCGGCGTTCGTGTGGTTGACTTCCAAGTATTTACCGAACGAGCGGCACAGGATCCAGAACGAGCGGGAGAAAATCCTTTCGACGGATCCGTTTTACGAGAAAAAACATCTTGTGATTGACGGTCAGATGGCACAGATCAACCGGATTATTGAGGAATCGAGTAGCTACGATTACTCGATCGAGCGATTGACTGTCCAGCTGAAGGACACCAAACAGGCCATTGAGAAATGGTTCAAACGCAACAGGACGACGACCGCAACGCCACAACCAACAGGATAAACCATGCCGCTAGAAAAAATTGACGCAGAAGCGCAGGAAATCATTGATTCCGGACCGGTAACATCGGCTCCGGCAAGAGATTTGGGCACAAAGACCGACCCCCACACGGCGGGCAACGCTGACGAATACCAGCCCCCCGACGGAGTGCAACAGCCGGACGCCCGAAAAGAGAACCAGGATAAGACCTCCGGTCCCCAAGCCACGGCCCCCGACGGCAAACCCGCCGGCAACGCTGATGGCGAGGGACCCGGTAGCGACGGAGATCCGAAGCCGCCGACGGCTGACGACGTCCGCAAGGCTCTTGGCCTCGAAGGGAAAGAGAGCGAAACCCTGGAACACTGGAAAACTCGGTATTCCGAGTCATCCAAGGAAGCCAAGGAACGCACTCGGCAGGTCCAACTGCTGACGAAGCGGTTGGAGGAACAAGGCTTTCAAACCGTGTTCGGTGATGAAGACGCTGACCTGGTTGCGACCGACAAGTACCAGCCGTCCGTCAAGGTCGATCCGAAAAAGATCGTTGATTCCTTGACGAAAGACGAGCAGGAACTTTACGTTGATGACCCGGAGAAGTATGCGACGGCGATCATCGACAAGGTTCTGAAGGCTACGGCGCGTCCGGCGCCTACGAGGGAACGGTCTGAAATCAGCATATCACAAAACGAACAGAAGTCTGTTGTTGCGGGCTTTTCGGAAATCAAGAACGCCGAGGGGATACCGAAGTATCCAGACTTCGGATTGATTCAGGAATGGATTGATCCGTTGTTGAGCACGGCCCCCGAAGCGTTCCAGAAGTTTGCGACGGCAAGCAAGGATAACTTCCAGTTTGCGGTGGATATGCTTTATCAATCGGCAGCCTACAAGCTGCAACCGTTTCTCGCGAAGGCCAAGGATGCGACCGCTCAACGTGCAAAAAAGAAAGATGCAGCGGAGAGCGACCCATCGTTGACCAGCGAAGGAACCATCGCGGGCAAAGCTCGTCAACCCTCGACCGAGGATAACGAACGCAATGCCATCGTTGGTGCTATCCGAAACTGGACATAATGAGTTGTTCTCCCTGATGGGAGAATATCATCATGCCTACTATGCTTACCGGACTCTTCCGTTCCGAATCCGGTTTGGATAACGACCGCCCCATTGACATGGAAGCGTCGTTGGACAAACTCGAACCGTCGCGCAACCCGAATTTCGAGAAGATCAGCCGCCGTATCGGTGAAAAGGTGGCGAAAGGTCGGACGAAATACGAGTATCGCCGGCGCGACCTGACCCCGAACACCTGTAAAGTCACCGTCGTTGACGCTGCCGGCCAGAGCCATATCGAGGTCGATTACTACGGACGAATCAACGGCCGCGTCCTGCTGTACAACACGCGAACCCACGAAATGCTGTTGCATAGCAGTGACGATGTGGCGTCCGACGCGACTGTTGACATTCTGTCGTACACGCATACCACGCCGGGAACGGCCGCATTGCGGTACGCCACGGCGATTGGCGACGTGATCAACATCCTGCCGGAAACCCATGAGGAAGGCGAGGACTTCCTGGCCGCCTGGAAAACCGCGTCTGTCGAAGATTATGACTACATCATGCAGTTCGCTCGCCGGTCCAGCGATATCTCGGATATTGCGGCCGCCGAAGATTATTGGGATCCGGTGGGTGAGCGGAATCTGGCCAACCGGTATGCCATGATCGAACTCATGCGCGACCTGAACCTGCTGTTTTATCTGTCGCAGCGCACCCGTGAGACATCGAGTACCACGGGAACGGCACGTCGGCAGACGTTCGGCGGGTTGCGCCAGAAGATCACGGTGAACCGTCAGAGCTTGGCGCCCGGAGTGGCTATCACTCCGCAGTCAATCGGAGAGATCCTTCGGTTGACCAAGTACCAAGGGATGGCGTCTCAAACCAAACTGGCGATGGCCGGTCAGAACATGATCAGCGAAGTGTCATCGTGGCCCCTCGGTCATATCCAGACCAGTCCTCGCGAGAAGGAATGGGGATACGACATCAAGCGGATCATCACCCCACACGGCAACCTGGATCTGGCCTACGATCCGGCGTTGGCAGATGAGAACGGGCTGGCTGACATCATGGCGATCCTTGACGAAGCCCATATTCGGCAGGTGTACCTCCAGACCATGGGGATGAAGGTCATCAAGAAGGTGTCGAGCTTGAGCACAAAATTCCGAATCGTTGACGGCGTTACCGGCACGGCTGGTCTCGATCTTCGGTTCGATGAACTGCACGCCTGGATCGACGGAATCGGCAAGTAAGTAAACCGTTGGAATGACCAGGCGAACAGCCGGGATATTCTGACTAACAGGAAGGAAGACCATGATGAACGAAAAGTTGCAGCCGAACAAGACTGGCATGATCGGAGATCCCGCAGCGCCCGACGCTCCTGGAGCGTCTGACGCTAAGGTGCCTTCAGTCAAGAAGGTCAAACGTCCGCGACGGGTGTTTCAGTGCGGCGATCCGGATGTAGTCCGTCAAGTTGTGCTTGTCAATCATTCGGGGTGGGAAAAGGATGGTGTGCAGCACAGTGCAGTGACTCGTACTGTCTCTCGAAACGAAGCCTACTGTTTCGTTATCGACGAACCCGTTCTCGAAAGTGATTATCAGGTATACGACTTGATGGTTGAAGCCATGCGGCGATTCTGCGCGTCTGTCAATGGCAGGGTCCAAGAAGTTGGTCCGGACGCCGAGAACAAGATTCCCGACTTCGCGCAGAAGGATACCTCTGAAGCAATGAAGCAGCGTCTTGCTCTGGCCGAAGCGGCCAAGTCTGACCTGACGTCGCAGACTGGTAAACTGCAAGAGGATGTTGCCGGCAAGGAAGGTCGTATCTCCGAACTGGAGCGGCAACTCGAAGCGCAGAAAAAGCTGCTGGCTGAACTGGCGGCGAGAAACAAGTAACAACGTCGTTGCCACGGCATGGAAGCCGTTGCGCGACTCGAATCCGGCCGCATAAAGCGACCACACGCAGAAGGTCGTACACAGCGGCCAAACGAAGAAGGAGAAAAGAACATGAACTCGAAATTGTTTTGGAAATGGATTGGGCTTATCCCGCTGATCGCTCTGGCGGTGATGCTGGGGTGGACGGGGATCGCCTTCGGGCAGTCCTCGTTCTACACCGCTGAGGATGCTGCCGCACTGTTCCAGGTGAAGTACACGGGGCCGAATACGGCGACTATGAACGTTGTCACCAACCTCGCAGGCGAGACGGCTTCGATTACGTTGGTTGATGGCTCGGATACGACGACGATCACGTTTACTTCGGCCATGACCGTTGGGACCGTGATTTCGACGATCAATGCCAACACCAACAACACCGACGAAGCCCTGTACTGGGAAGCCGTGTTATGGGGGGCTTTGACAGCCGACACCATCACCAACAAGGTGTTGGAATCGACGCATACCATGACTGTCGATACGTGGGATACGCCGGTTACGTGGGACACCAGCAAGTCGCTGACATACGACGTGGTGCCTGACAGTATCTGGGGTTCCAAGCCGTTGGGATCCTTCAACCTCACTGGGATATATGGCGACCCGGCGGGAACTGGAACCCTGGTTATTAACGCGTATTCTGGGGATACGGAAGTATATCAACGGACATGGACGCAGCAGTATGCGTTGCCGCCCACAATAGAGATGCCCGGAACGAACTCTCCGGTGAATATCACCAATACGCTTACGGCCATCTCGTTCGCATTGGAAGATATTTCTTGCCCGGCAATTCGGTTCCAGCCCGGGACTCGCGCCCTGATTCGCGTCACTCTCGGAACCACGGCGACCGGTGGCGGCATCGGTGCGACGACGACTCCTCGTAAGTAAGTGGCGTCTCAACTGGAGGGGTGGACACTCTTGTCCGCCCCTCCACTATCTGGGGGTGTTGCCATGAAAAAACCGTGGCCGGTAACGATGTGGATTCTGACGGTTCTCCTGTTGGCCGTCGTTTCTGAAGGTCAGTATGTCTGGCGAGATATTGACATTCAGCAGCCTGGGGAAAACCATGTTATCGGCCCGGTTTTTTCTGGCAACACCCCTTTCCTTGGCTTCAGGATTTACGACGACCAGACCGCGACGACGACTTACACCAACTGGACATGGCGTTTCTACTACAGCATGCGTAGAGAGGCCACGAACGGATGGGTCATAACAGGGACGACGAGCACAAACACCGTGATGTTCAACGGCGGGACGAACGTGTTTTTCAGGCCGTATGATCGGTACTATTTTTCGGTCATGGCGACATCGACATCTGGCCAGGTCCGGACCTTCGCGCGCGGTCGTATGGAACAGGAATACGATCCGAACGCTGGCGACATGGTGGCTGGAGCCTGGGTATCCAGAAGCGGCATAGCTTCATTGAAATCAGGCACAGGAATAAGCATCACGTCTTCCAATGGTCCCGTTCCGATCATCGGTATCGACAATGCCACGTATTTACAGATAACGAATTCCGTGCAGACCGAGGCCGACCCCATCTGGGGCGCCGTGTCCAACGCCATCCACTCGTCCACCTCATCCTGGTGGGCCGCCCACTCCTGGGGCGACCACGCCCTCGCCGGCTACCTCACAACCGAGCCGGATTGGGCGGCTGTGTCGAATGCCATCTTGAGTGGCACCTCGTCCTGGTGGCTCGCCCACTCCTGGGGTGACCACGATCTCGTCGGCTACCTCACCGCCGAGACCGATCCGATATGGGGCGCAGTGAGCAACGCCATGCTATCGGGCACATCGTCATGGTGGCTCGCTTATACATGGGGCGACCATGCCACAAATGGGTATGTGACGCAGACCGTGACAAATGGGCTTGCCACCGTTGACTATGTGGACACGGCCACCAACGCCGCGGTGAATGACGCAACCGGCCGGGTGTATGCAGCGCTTGCCACGTGGGAGAGCGATCCGATATGGGGCGCTGTCTCAAACGCCATGCTTGTCGGCACGTCCTCGTGGTGGACCGCGTTTGGCTGGGGCGATCACTCCGTCGCCGGCTACGCTACCACGATTGCGTTGACCGCTGCGACCAACGCGATATGGGTAGCGACAACCAACCTTTGCACGACGGCGACCAACACCCTGTGGGCATCGGTGACCGACCTTGTGACGGCCACCACCAATACCTTGTGGGGGCTAACCACCGACCTCGTGACGGCAACGACGAACACGCTCTGGGGAAGCGTAACCGACCTCGTTACCGCGTCCTCAAACACTTCGTGGATAGCCACCACAAACCTGTTCACGGGGGGCACACAAGAGCTATGGGTGTCCACCGGCGATCTAGTGGACGCGGCCACAAACGCCGCCGTGAACGACGCAACCGGCCGGGTATACGCGGCGCTGGCCACGTGGGAGAGTGATCCGATTTGGAGTGCGGTATCGAACGCCTTTCAGTCGGCCACGTCATCCTGGTGGCTCGCCCACTCCTGGGGAGACCACTCCGCCGCCGGCTACCTCACCGCCGAGGCCGACCCCATCTGGGGCGCCGTGTCCAACGCCATCCACTCGTCCACCTCATCCTGGTGGGCCGCCCACTCCTGGGGCGACCACGCCCTCGCCGGCTACCTCACAACCGAGCCGGATTGGGC